>Ga0316204_10000169_pt1 | contig 273099 bp, 215 predicted proteins | sample 6monrhotite_MG_2_FD_205661 | JGI IMG/M metagenome (GOLD analysis project Ga0316204, IMG submission 205661) | Microbial mat bacterial communities from mineral coupon in-situ incubated in ocean water Damariscotta River, Maine, United States -... | ecosystem: Environmental > Aquatic > Marine >... | reverse complement strand
CCCTGGTTTGACGGTGACGTAGCGGTTCTCAACGTTGCGCATTGCGGTTTCCTGTTCGGGTTGTTATTTTCGCGGGTGGCTGTTTTGGTGGGGTTAATTTACCGTGCGGTGGTGCTAAGGTCAATGTGAGTGATTGGGTCAATAAAAATTATACTGTTCAGTTGTAACCGTTAAATAGTAATCGTTCAATAGTAACCGTTCAATAGTAATGCTATTTAGTTGTTATGTTGTTTAGTAGTAATACCATTCAGTCATAAGATGCTTGCCCGGCCCATTGGTTTCGTTGGGGGGTGAGTGTTGATCGTTTAGGGTTGATCGTCAAGCGATCATCGTGGGTAAAAATCCCGCTTTAGAATGCGCGCTACTGCTTGTTTTGGGTGGGCAAACGTTGGTAAGCCAGCCACGTTGTTTTGCGTTGCTGCGGTAAAATCAGTCACTTAGGGGGGGTGGGCTCGTGCGGCTCCTGCAGCGTTGCGACTTGACCTTGTTTCTCAGCGTTGAGGCGTTGTTAGCGATGCTGTATTTAAAGCGCTAGCTTCATTGGGATAAAGGCAATCCCGTCTTTTTCGGTACGAGCGCCAATGACACGAAACCCGAAGCGCTCATAAGCTGGGACGGCATACTCGCTTGATCTAACCGAGAAACCTGCTTTGTTTCCTGAGGCAAGGGCATTGGCCTTTGCACGATCCCAGAGTGTTGTTGCTACGCCTCTTCGATGAAACTCGGGTGCTACAAAAAGGTGATGAACATGCGTTGTGTCGCGTACAGCAATGACACCGGCAAGTGTTTGTTCTACGTTCCCCACGAGGTAGTCAAATTTGGAGTCCTCAATCGTGCCAAGTATCGCGGATGGCGTAATGGATGCTAAAAACCACGGGGCTACTTCACTAGCGGCACTTGAGGCGAAGTAGTGGGTAACCCTGGAAATAAGTTCGCTAATCTGTGTGGCATCCTGAAGGCGCGCCTTCCGAATGGTGAGTGAATTTTGCATGGTTAGTTGTGCTTTAAATGGATTGTAAACATACGCTATTTACGGGCATTGTGAAAATAATTTAAGAAAACCGAAAGGGCAAGCCTTGGTTTATGACATTAAACAATCATAGCGTCAGCCAAGACTTGAGCCGATTGTCTCTGCCATGGTTGGGGCATGATGAGGCCCTGAGCTTGGCGATTAATGGGGCGTCGATACAACTCAGTTACTCTATGCGTAAGCGGGCTAAGAAGTATTGGCGCAATATCAGTAGCCAGCATTGGAGCCGTCAGCAATTTATTGCGCCGATTTACCATAAACTATTTTCGGGATACGTTTTGTGCGGACCCGTTTGAGCGGTGGTGTTGCGACTGGGGGTTGAGGCTTCCGGTGCCCCAGTCTGGCGATATCTGATCGGCGATCACAGATCAAACTCAATAAGCGTTGGATGATCATCGGGACGGCGGCCTAGCGGCCAATGGTACTTCCGTTCACTCTCAGAAATGGGCAGATCGTTGATGCTGGCGATGCGTTGCTGCATAAACCCTTGTCCGTTAAACGCCCAGTTTTCGTTACCGTAGGAGCGATACCAATGGCCGGAGTCGTCATGCCACTCGTATGCAAAGCGCACTGCTATTCGGTTATCATGAAACGCCCAAAGCTCTTTGATGAGACGATAATCAAGTTCTTTACTCCACTTTCGAGTGAGAAACTGAACGATAGCTTCGCGGCCTGATAAAAACTCAGCGCGGTTTCGCCAGACGCTATCTTGGGTGTATGCCATTGAGACCCGTTCAGGGTTGCGGGTATTCCAGGCATCCTCCGCCATGCGAACCTTCTGGGCTGCAGTTTCGGCGTCGAATGGTGGGAGTGGCGGTCTTGGGTCTTCAATTGCCTTCATATCAGTCGTCCTCTGAGTGAAATTAGTTGTGCAAAAACCGAAAGTCGCTTAAGGAAAGTCGCTTAAGTTTGTAGAGCCATTATGGCTTAAATAATTGTTTTAACATATTATTTCTTTAATATATGTTGTTACTGAAAGAAAACTATTTAATATAGTAAACACGAAATTTCTCAATTTCTGTTAAATCGCTTGACGAAAGATGCGCATCCTGCCAAGTCAACCGATACCTACAATTACCTCGCCAATAGCAACACACTGGACACCGACCCGCCGGACAAATAACCCACGACCTCGCGGGCAATCGCAGCAGCGACCAAGGCGGCAACCGTACGTTTGAATACAACAACGCCGGTCGTTTATGGAAGGTTTATACCGATGGGCAATTAACCGCTACCTATACCTATAAGGCCCAAGGCCAGCGCACTCGAAAAGTCAGCAGTGCCGGTACCATCATCTACCATTATGTTTTCATTTGAAATATAAGGGGAAAATGTAATTTGCTTTTCTTTGAATTTACAGTTGTGGTTTAAGCCGTATCACGCTCACATAAACGGCGCGACGTAAGGAGCGAATTTGATGTGATTGTTATAAATAATTATTGGTTTACTCATCAGGCCCATCGTTTGTATTTAGAATATTATTTAACGTAGATTCTTTTTCCAATCTGTGTGCTGTCGTTTTTTCGACAAACCAAAAAGCGGCGCTACCTAATAATATTAGTATCGTTGCTGGTATGCATAATGCTAAGAGCCTTAATATTCCTTTTTACCTTTTTCTACTTATAACGTTTATCACCATCGGTTGACAAAAGGGCTAACCCTATTTTGAAGCGATTAACGGATGTGTTTAGGTTAAACGTGTAGGCGCTCCATTAAATAGCACAAACAGTCTTTACGGATAATGTCCGTGTCGGTGGTTAGCATAGAGGGCATTACGCCACATCGCGTTTGTAGTCGGTTGCCTTGCACTTCGAAGAAACGGTTATAGGCTTCTGTGCCTTGTTCATCAGTCACTGATAGTGGTTTGATGGCCTGTTGGTTGACAACGCCAATGTTTGAGCCTGCGGCTAATTCACTAAAGTTAAGTTTTTCTACATTATCGACAAAGCGTAAGTCGGCGCTGTGGTTGTCATGGGTGTTCTGGCGGCCAGTAAAACTAATGCTGATGTTTTGTGGTACGTTGACCGTTGCCACGGTATGAAATAAATCGATGTCTTGTCGACGTATGGGCCGTTTTGGTAAATGGTCTAGGCCCAGGCAGGATTCAATATATTGCATGGCGTGGTTTGCGCCTTGTTGGTGTTCTGCTTTGCCGCATTCTATGGTTACGGCGGGGCACAGCTCGGCAAAAGCTTGCGATTGCACACCCTGTGGTCGGGTGAAATAGATCACGGTGCGGCTAAAGAGAACCGCCAGCTGATAAAAGGCGTTGTCACGGCGATTGATACAGGCGTAATGGGGGTTAAGGCCGGTGTTGTTGTGGATATCGATGCTTAAAAATACCTGGCGGCGGCGCATTTCGTCCACTACCTGTCGCATAATTTCTGTTTCGGGTGCTGAGGGCGTGAATTCATGGTGGGGCCAAATGCGGTTGTAGTCGACCTGGTTGTCCAGACGCCGTTTGCCGTATTTTGCCGCTTGTATGTTGCCAATAAACAATGAGAGTGCGCGAGGCAGGGTACTGTTGTGATATTTTTTTAATAATGTCTGTATGGCAAAATAACCACTGGTTTCATTACCGTGTAATAACACTGAGACAAACAGTGGCCGGGTTCGGTGGCCGGGTATATGTATCAGTGTGGGGCCGGGGAAAAGCGAATGCAATGCCGTGGGTGGAGCGGTTAATAATGTCTCAGGTTGGGTGTTGATAATGTTAAGCATATAAGTCGTTATGTTTAAGAATGGTCATTTGGCCTTGGTGTTAAACTATTCGTCATGTCCTTGCTCATGCCGGCAGTATACTCAAAAAGCGTTGTTAAATATCCCAGCGGTGTACGGGTTCACCGCTATTTTGTTGTTCCAGGTAAGCCCGCAATAGCACCGTCATATTGTTACCGTGTTTGGCAACAAATGCCCGTTGCCAGGCAGCTCCGTTGCGCGCCTGTTGGGTGCGTTTTTCGATAATGTCGAGGTAATAACGGATATCATCGGCATCGATGCCTAAGGTGTTGAGTCCTTGTGTGGCCATGTCTAATAATTGGTCCAATATCAGGGTGCGTAAGTGGATTTTGTTGCCGTCTAACCAATAGACTTGAGCATCAAGGCCATAGCGGGCCGCGTTATAGAAATTATCCCTTGCTTTATCAAAGGTTAGCTGCATTTCCGGCTGGATGTCACGGTAACTTAAATGTTGTGCCAAGCCATAATAAAAGGCAGCGTTGGCCATTGTATCGACAATGCTGGGGCCAGCGGGTACCACACGATGTTCGATACGCAGGTGATATTGTCCCTTTTCAGTGCCGATAAGCGGGCGATTCCATCGCCATAGGGTACCGTTATGTAAGCGCACATGGCTAAACTGTTCTGTGGGATCGTTGCTTAATTCTGGCAGTAGTACTGGGTAATGGTCGATATTTTCTAAAAAGCACTCAAAGATGCTGTGATGTAAATAACCCGACCCAAACGTTACGCGGCGTAGTGGGCCGTGAGCCGCCGCTTCATAACCGCCTACCTCTACGGCCTGTTCAAATAGTGGGATACGGGTTTCAGCCCATAAATCTTTGCCGTACATATACGGCGAGTTAGCGCTTACTGCCACCATAGGGGCCGATGCAATGACTGAGGCATTATAGGCTCGCACGGCTTGGCGGACGGGTACTTGCCAGTGAATTTGAAACGAGGTAGTGGCGGATTCCAGCATGACATCATTTTGGGTGGTGCGTAATATGTCATGACCATGAATATCGAGTTGAAACGGTCTGCCCTGGCGCAGCTTTAATACCTGTTCGTTCAGTGCATAATACCGATTCATGGATGAAATGTTTTTTATGGTGAGGTCTTGCTCCGTTACCGTTGGCAATATACCTATCATCGCCAGCTGGCAGTCCAGTTTTTTGGCGGCGTCGATACTGAGCTGCCATAATTGCGAAAGTTCGTTTTCGGTATGGCGCAGCGCTTTTTGGTGCAAGGGCTGGGGGGTAACATTAAACTCGATATTAAAGTTGGCCAGTTCCGGGGATACCAGGGGGTTATTAAGGGTGCTGATGAATAACTCGTTGCGTGCAGCGGGACGGCCATTTTTGTCCACGAGCCAGGCTTCCAGTTCGTAGCCCGCGACGTTGTTGCTGTTATCAAAGCGATCGGCTTCAAGCCACTGGGCTAGCAGGGCCGTCTCTCGTTTTAAACGGGAATGAAAGCGGTCGAATTGGTATGGGCTAAATGTCGCGTCGTTAATTTCCTGTCCCATGGCGTATCTCGCAGGCAACAATAGTGGTGATAATACAAATAGTTAGGCACATTCTTCGGCAAAATTCCAGTAAAACATTAATATTTATAGGCTTATTTGCGTCAGCATGGGTGGGGGTGGTGTAAATAATCCAGATTTATGTGAAAAACCGGTATACTTAGCGGCTTTTCGGCCCATTGGCGCGGAAAATCAGGGTAATTAATCGATTATGGCTGCAATCGGGTCTTCGGCTATATCGTCAACTATGTCTTTAAAAAGCAGGTCTTCAAATTCTATGTCTTCAAAATCGATCTCTTCAAAACCAATGTCTTCAAAGAAGTCCAAAAAACAATCAGTTAAGGACAATTCAGCATTCGGCTATGATGTTTCTACCTTTCAGGGCTTAATTTTGGCTTTGCAGACGTATTGGTCGGAGCAAGGTTGTGTGATTTTACAGCCATTGGATATGGAAGTTGGGGCGGGTACCTTTCACCCGGCTACATTTCTACGAGCCATTGGCCCCGAACCCTGGAGTGCGGCGTATGTGCAGCCCTCGCGGCGTCCTACCGATGGCCGGTATGGCGAAAATCCTAACCGCTTGCAACATTATTATCAATTTCAAGTGGTTATAAAACCATCGCCACTGGAAATTCAGGCGCTTTATTTGGGGTCACTGAAAATGCTGGGTTTTGATCCCCTGGAGCATGATATTCGTTTTGTGGAAGATAATTGGGAGTCGCCCACCCTGGGTGCCTGGGGGCTGGGTTGGGAAGTCTGGTTAAATGGGATGGAAGTGACTCAGTTCACTTATTTTCAACAAGTGGGTGGGCTGGAATGTAAGCCGGTTACCGGTGAGATTACCTATGGCTTGGAGCGCATCGCCATGTATGTGCAAAATGTCGATAGTATCTATGATTTGGTTTGGGCAGACGGACCATTGGGTAAGGTGAGTTATCGTGATGTGTTTCATCAAAATGAAGTGGAAATGTCTGCTTACAACTTTAACCATGCCAATGTTGCCGCGTTGTTTCAGCAGTTTGATGACTGCGAGCAGCAAAGCAAGCAATTGATCGACAATGACCTTCCTTTGCCCGCGTATGAATTTGTGTTAAAAGCCTCTCACTTGTTTAACCTATTGGATGCGCGGCATGCCATTTCCGTTACCGAGCGCGCCCGTTTTATTGGCCGGGTGCGGGCATTGTCCCGAGCGGTGGCGCAAGCCTATTATGAGCGCCGCGAAGCCCTGGACTTTCCCATGTTATCGGTTCATCAAAAACAATCTGCGAGGAGTCCGTCATGAGTGAATCACGTGACTTGCTGATTGAGATCGGCACCGAAGAATTACCACCCACGGCGTTAAAGCGCCTAGCGATGGCGTTTCATGACGGTATTCTTGGTGGTTTGTCAAAAGCGCACTTGGATCACGGTGTAACTCAGTGGTATGCGACGCCCCGCCGCTTGGCGGTACTGGTACAGGGGTTAACCTGCACTCAAGAGGATAAAACCGTACAACGTCGCGGGCCTGCATTAAAAGCCGCTTTTAAGGATGATGGTTGCCCGACTCCGGCGGCCCAGGGGTTTGCAAAATCCTGTGGTGTTGCGGTCGAGGATTTACAATCGCTGGAAAGCGACAAAGGTGCCTGGTTAGTGTATGACGTGATTGAAAAAGGTCATGCTACGCAACAACTTATTCCCGATATTGTTGCCGCCGCGGTGGATCAACTGCCGATACCAAAACGGATGCGCTGGGGGGCACTAAGTGCAGAATTTGTGCGGCCTGTGCATTGGCTGGTGCTGCTGTTTGGCGATGAGGTGATTAACACTGAGCTACTGTCGGTGAAATCAGGCCGGGAAACCCGGGGACATCGCTTTCACCATCCACAAAGTCTTTACTTAGCGGAACCGAGGGCTTACGCCCCCCTATTGGAAACCGAAGGCCATGTGGTTGTCGACTTCAATGAACGACGTGAGGCAATTCGGGCACAAATTCATGAAGCGGCCAATCTTTTGAAAGGCAGGGCGGTTATCGATGATGCCTTGCTGGATGAGGTGACATCGATGGTGGAGTGGCCTGCAGCCGTCACCGGTAATTTTGATAAACGATTTTTACAAATGCCGTCGGAAGTGCTTATTACCACCATGAAAACCAACCAAAAGTATTTTCATTTGGTGGATAGCAAAGACAATTTGCTGCCGCACTTTATTACCATTGCCAATATTGACAGTTGCAATGTCGAAGCCATACGTCTGGGCAATGAAAAAGTGGTGAGTCCGCGCTTGGCCGATGCCGAGTTTTTCTGGAATCAGGATCGTAAGGTCAGTTTAGATAGCCGTTTGGATGCGCTAAAAACCGTGGTGTTTCAGCAAAAACTGGGTACCCTGCATGACAAAGTGCAGCGTGTGGCAAAACTGGCGCGTTGTATTGCCAAGGCGTTGGGGTATGACGAGCAACGGGCCGAGCGTGCGGCGTTACTGAGTAAATGTGACTTAATGACTGACATGGTGGGGGAGTTTCCATCATTGCAAGGCGTGATGGGGCGTTATTATGCACTGCACGATAAAGAGCACATCGACATTGCTGGTGCGTTGGATGAGCAATATAAGCCCCGCTTCGCCGGCGATACATTGCCACAGACCTCGGTGGGACAGGCGCTTGCTATCGCTGATAAGTTGGATACGCTGACGGGTATTTTTGCCATTAAGCAGATTCCCAGTGGTGATAAAGATCCTTTTGCCTTGCGACGTGCGGCACTAGGGGTGTTGCGTATTATTGTTGAACAGAAGCTTGATCTGGATCTGCTTACATTATTGGAGCAGGCGGCACAGCAGTATACGAAGCAGCTGGCCGAGGGTGGCGCCGCTGCCCTTGCACAGCAATGTTATGATTTTATGATGGAGCGGTTACGTGCTTATTATCTTGAAAGTGGCACGACACCGGATGTGTTTGAGTCCGTGCTGGCGCAACGCCCTGCTCGGCCACATGATTTTAACGAGCGGATAAGTGCCGTAAGTGCCTTTCGTCATTTGCCGGAGGCGGAAAGTTTGTCGGCGGCCAATAAGCGCATTGCCAATATTTTGAAAAAAACCGACTATCAGGATTTAGCTATAAATGATGCGCTGTTGACCCAGCAGGCCGAGAAAAACCTGGCGGCGCAATTAGTCGCAATGACAGCAATGGTTACGCCGCTGTTTGAACAGCGGCAGTATAAAGCAGCGCTCAATGAATTAGCCCGGCTTAAGGAAGCGGTTGACCTATTTTTTGATGATGTTATGGTCATGGTCGATGATGAAGCCCTGAAAAACAATCGCTTAGCTTTGTTGGGCAGCTTACGTCATTTGTTTTTGCAAGTAGCGGATTTGTCCCGTTTGCAAAGTTGATTAATAATAGCCGTATTGCATAGCCGACAATCGGGATTATTGCAGGAAATGACGGCATCAGAAAGTCAGCGCCATAAGTCACTGAGCCAGGAACGCCCAACATGATCAAATTAATTGTGCTTGACCGAGATGGGGTTATTAATGAAGACTCTGATGATTATATAAAGTCACCTGAAGAGTTTGTGCCGATACCCGGGAGTTTGGCGGCAATTACCCAATTGAATGCCGCCGGATATGTTGTTGTGGTTGCCACGAACCAATCGGGTATTGCCAGAGGTTATTTTTCAGAGCAAACATTAGCGGCGATGCATGATAAATTAACGCGCCTGTTGGCAGAGCGGGGAGGGAGAATCGATGCGATTTATTATTGCCCTCATGGTCCAGATGACGGCTGTGATTGCCGCAAGCCAAAACCGGGGCTGTTGGCAAAAATAATATCTGATTATGCGGTTCGTGCCGAGGATGTTTATGCTATCGGTGATTCCATGCGTGACCTGCAAATGGCGGTGTCATTAAACGCTAACCCCATACTGGTTAAAACGGGTAAAGGCCATCGTACACTGTCGGCATTAACTAACACCACCCAAACGCATCCGTTTAAACATTTGCCGGTTTATGACAACTTGGCGCAGGCGGTTGATGCATTCCTACTAAAAAAAATAAAAAAAGAATAAAAAATAATTGAAAAATAAACAAACAGTAAATAAAAACTAAACGACAATCAGTGGTGCTATTTATTCACCACTTTTTACTTGCGAAACACGATGAATAAAGTATGTTATATATAAGATCAGTACTCTACACGATTGTTATGATAGGCACTGTGCCATTGTTTGTTATACCCGGCATGTTGTTATTTCCCTTTTCTTATAAAATACGTTATGGCTTTTTAAGCCGTTGGGCTTATTTGGTTATCTGGCTGTTGAAGGTTATTTGCAATTTGAGCTATGAAGTACGGGGCAAGGAAAACATCCCCAGTGGCCCGGCGATCATTTTTTGCAAACATCAATCCATGTGGGAAACCATTGCATTGCAAACTATTTTTCCGCCACATTTATGGATACTGAAAAAGGAACTAATGAAGGTGCCATTTTTTGGTTGGGCGTTGTATATGATGGAGTCCATTGCCATCGATCGTAAAGCAGGGCGCAAGGCGGTTGATCAAATTGTGGAGCAAGGTACGCAGCGTTTAAACAAAGGGCGCTGGATTGTGGTCTTTCCTGAAGGTACACGCATCGCGCCGGGTGAGCGTAAAAAATTTGGTATCGGTGGCGCTATTTTAGCCGTCAAAAGCGGTTATCCCGTAGTGCCTGTGGCGCACAATGGTGGGGAGTTTTGGCGTCGACGTGCATTGATCAAACGACCGGGGGTGATAACGGTCGTAATTGGTAAGCCGATTGAGACTAAAGATCGCACTGCCGCTGAAATAAAAGCCATGACCGAGTGCTGGATAAATGAGGCCGTTGATGAGATCAGCAGCATTAAGTACAGTGAGACGGCATCACTGCAGGCCGCGAAGTGATAGGTTGAAGTAATAGCTGAATGCGGGAATTATTTATCCTTGAGTGACGTTGTTACGGCGCAAATACGGTAATGGTCGTTTCAGGATGAAAGATGGATTTTGTGTTGCCAATATGTGTTGCCAATAAACGTTGAGGGAAGGGACGGTGATCAGTATAGCGTTAGCAGGCGAGTCTAATAGTCAAGATGTGCTGCCATTAATGCAGGCCTATCATGAATTTGAAGGTATTTCACTAACCGACGCTGAACGCGAATCGGCGTTACGTCCGCTGCTGGGTAAAAGCCCGTTGGGTGGGGTTTGGCTGGTGTGGTCTGGCAATGGCTGTATAGGTTATTTAATAGCTTGTTTTGGCTACAGCGTTGAATTTTGCGGGCGTGATGCATTTGTCGACGAATTCTTTATACAGGAAGCCTATCGAGGCCAAGGGATTGGGCGGCAGTTGTTGTTACGGGTCCAGACTGAAATGCGGGCGTTAAATATCAGGGCGTTGCATCTTGAGGTTGCGCATAACAATGATAATGCCCGGCATTTGTATGTTGAAGCAGGTTTCAGCGGGCGACAACAATTTATGCTGATGTCATGCAAATTATTCTAGGTGCCTGTCGGGCATAATCAGCGTCAACTTGCGGCGGAAAATCGAGCCGTCTGCCGTGCAAACCTGCAATAGGACCAGCTGTGTCGCCTCCCTACCGGATCACCATCGCGGGGGAGGGGCGCGCGCATTTCGGCTAATTACTTATTTAAATCATTGTTATTATCCTGAATTTTTTTCCTTTGGCGTAAAGATCCGTTTTTATTTGACGATACCCTAGAGAACGTTACGGACGTTTTTTATACATTTGCGAGACCATAATCCTTCAATGGTTATGGATAATTTAAAATACGGATCTTTGTATTGTTTTGTTAGTTGTTGTTTTTTGTGGCTAAAACTAATAATGAAAATACAAATATGGGTGTTTTTGTGGATAAACAATAGTTGGGATTAGCTACCATGATGAAGAATAGGTCATTAAACGGTATTAGTATAAAACACAAAATTTTTATTTTAAGCGGTACTTTAATCCTGGCCTGCATTTTAGTTTCCAGTATCGCAATCGTGAAAATGGGGCATATTGGTGACGAAATTGCCTTGCTTGCTGAGAAAGACATTCCTCTTACTAATGCAATAATGAGCATTACCGTTAAGCAGCTGGAGCAAACCATCAACTTTGAAAAGGCGTTACGTTATGGGGTAATCGCCAGCGATGACGCTTCTGCGGCGAACCACTTTGAAGAGGCGGTCAGCCTCTTTAATTCGTACTCAGTGGGTATTGACGGTAAGTTAAAAGAGGCGAACCGTGTTTCAACGGCGGCAGTGGCCGAGGCGCGAACAAGCGAAGAACGCCAGATTTTTGAAAATGCAGTTAATACCCTCTCCAAGGTTGAGAAAGCGCACTTGGGTTATGAAGCTGATGTTAAGGCAATATTTGATTTATTATCCAAAGGCGAGGTTGACCAAATAACGGAAAAAATAAGCGATATTGAACTACAGGAAACAAACATTGACCGGGAATTGGAATCGCTTTTAACAAAAATGGGTAAATTTAGTGCGGATGCCGCTTTGATGGCTGAAAAGGACGAAAAGAGCGCCTTAAAGATCTTAAGTATTATTACGGTAATAGCAATCGTGCTGGGTCTTTTGCTGGCGAATTACTTTACCTCGAATATCTCCCGTGACATCAATTATGCGGTGGAAGTGACTGAGCGTATCGCAACGGGGGATCTGGCTCAGGTTGTTAATACGGACAGCGGAGGGGAAGTGGGTCAGCAGCTCAATGCGCTTAAAGTGATGCAGGAAAATTTGAAAAATATGATTGGTGAGATGGGACGGTCATCCGTCGAGTTGTCGTCTTCTTCTGAAGAGCTTGCTACGGTCAGTGAGCAAACCACCAAAAATTTGTGCCAACAACAAACGGAAGTGGAGCAGGTGGCAACGGCCATGAATGAGATGGCGGCAACGATCCATGAGGTGGCACAAAATGCGGCAGCTTCATCGCAAGCCGCACAAAACGCCAACCAGGAGGCTAGCGAGGGCGGTCGGGTGGTGGAAGAAACCATCGAGTCCATTGAAAAACTGGCGAGTGGCGTGGAGAATGCTGGTGCTGTGATTCAGGCGCTGGCAACGGACAGTGAAAACATTGGCTCGGTGTTGGATGTTATTAAGGGCGTGGCGGAACAAACTAATTTGTTGGCGCTTAATGCGGCCATTGAAGCGGCCCGTGCGGGCGAGCAGGGACGTGGGTTTGCAGTTGTGGCGGATGAGGTGCGTACATTGGCGCAACGTACCCAGCAATCTACCCATGAAATTGAGCAAATGATCGAAAAATTGCAAAGTGGGACTCAAAATGCAGTGAGCGTTATGATTGAAAGCCAAGAGTTGGCTCGGCACAGTGTTGACGAAGCGGCTAGGGCGGGGGCATCGCTGGAGGTTATAACGACGGCGGTTGGATCTATCAGTGATATGAATATTCAGATTGCCAGTGCTGCGGAGGAGCAGTCCAGCGTTGCCGAAGAGATGAATAATAATATTACGTCGGTTAGTTCCATTGGTGAACAAAATGCGGCGGCTGCGAACCAAACAACCGCATCAAGTGAAGAGCTGTCACGCATGGCGTCGCATTTACAGGAGTTGATTTTACGTTTCAAAGTTTAGGTTTAAGGGGCGGGTTGTTGCGCCCCAGTGTCTGCTGGGCGTTTCCTTTATGGTCTTTTTATCACTCGTATTTTGATTAAAGATTTTTTGATTAATAACGTCGTTATTAATCACGTTTTTATTCATCGCTCTTTTATTAGAAATATGGCGCAGTGAGCTTTTTTACTTACCGTTGCTCTTGTCGCTGCGTTGGTTGCACTCAAAGGGCGGCTTTCTTATCTTTGCCAGTATAGTACGTTAATTAGCGCTAGGCCGCTCGGTGGCAATAAGTCATCCGGCAGGCGTTTGGGTGTTTTTTAGCAATGTTTTTATACGTTGTTTTTATGCGTGGTTATTAAGTGTCGTTTTTAAGTGCTATTTTTAAGTATTATTTTTAAGTAAAGTGTTATTCAGCTGTGTTTCAAAGAATATGTTAAGCGAAGCTTGTTAGCGGCAGTTTTCAACGAACGTTTCTACGACCGATTTGCAAGACCCGCTCGCCGCTTTCGTTGTTAATCGTAACGTTCCATGGTAACGTCTGGCACGAAATCAGGTCGCAGTTTGATAGGCTACTGGTATTCGCGTTTTAAATATTGTCGTGACCGTACTTAAATGCGATTATATATCTACAGCGATTAAGGTATAAGTGTCAATAGCAAGCTCTCTTCATCCTATGGCGGCGTTGAAATACCGCGCAATATTCCGGCTATTATTCGTCATTTCGCCTCACCATGAAATGAATATGATGCACTCTTTAACACCTAAACCTCAAACGCTACGGGTATCGATCTCGCCGAACGGGTTTTTTATTACCGCGCCACCAGTGGGTGGGCGTTGGGCACCGTCATGCGTGTTAGTCTGGTGGGTTGGTTGATAGCTTATTTGGTGGATTACTTGATGGATTACTTGATGGAGTAATGGCCTTATTTATGAAACAGATTCTTGTTTATGCCGATTCATTATCATGGGGTATTATTCCTGGAACTCGACAGCGTCTAGCATTTGAACATCGTTGGCCCGGGGTACTTGAAAACAGCCTAAATCAACAAGGGCAGGCGGTACGCATTATTGAGGATTGCCTTAATGGTAGGCGAACCGTTTGGGATGATCCCTATAAACCCGGTCGTAACGGTTTACAGGGGTTGGCACAACGCATTGAAATTCATTCGCCGCTGTCATTGGTTGTGTTGATGTTGGGCAGTAACGATTTTCAGTCGATGCATCCCCATCGTTCCTGGCATGCCGCTCAGGGTATTGCGGCTTTGGTGAGCACCATTCGCAATGCGCCGATAGAACCTGGGATGCCTGTTGCGCCGATTTTGGTGATTGCTCCACCCCGAATTCAAGCGGCGAGGGGCTCCATGGCGATGAAGTTTGCCGGTGGTGATGAAAAATGCGTCGGATTGGCAGAGGCCTATTGCGATGTTAGCGCAGAACTGCATTGTCCCTTTTTTGATGCCGGCGCTATTGTGTCCGCCAGTGAGGTTGATGGCGTTCATCTTGACGCGGATGAACATGCCCGCCTAGGGGCAGCGTTGGTAGCCGAGGTCAAGGCGATTTTAGCGGAGAATTTATCGGTGGACACTACACTAGCCTAACAGGCTTTCATCGACATGAGCGCAGTTTCTATTGATATCCGCGTTGTATTGAATTTAGTATCGGTATGGCATTGTTTTTATTTTACGCTACCTTAATTCTATGCCACTGTAATGACTTGTTGCCGGGTTACCGGTTTTGTTTTTGTAACACAAATTGATGAGATCCTCTTGAATTGAGCAGCATATCCCTGATGAGTCTGGCGCTGGCGTTTGTACCGGCTGTGGTGGTTATCGGTATTCTTTTCGTGTGGGCGCTAAACGTGGGGAATGCTATCCATGCATTGGCCCGTATGTTGGGTCAGTTGCTACTCATTGGGTATTTCCTTGGGTATATCTTTGAGTCCGATAGTGTGCTTATTGTGGCATGTGTGTTGGCCGTTATGGTGTTTGTGTCCAGTTGGATTGCCCTGGGAACCGTGAAAGAAAAGCGTTCGGCGTTATACCAAAAGGCGGTGTTTTCAATTTTTGTGGGGGGTGGGTTGACGCTCATATTGATAACGCAGGGGGTGCTTGACCTTAATCCGTGGTATGAACCTCAATATGTGATTCCACTGGCAGGAATGATTTTTGCCAATGCGATGAATACCATTAGCCTGGCTGCGGAACGATTTTATGCCGAATTGGCGGTGGGAAAAAACTATATGGAGGCTCGGAACACGGCCTTGCAGACGTCATTAATTCCGGTTATCAATTCGCTGTTTGCGGTAGGGATTGTGTCGTTGCCAGGTATGATGACGGGGCAGATTTTATCCGGCGTGTCTCCCCTGATTGCAGCACGATATCAAATTATGGTTATGTGCATGATTTTTGGCTCAGCCGGTATTGCTTCTGCTTGTTTTTTGTTGCTGCTAAAGCGGGAAAATACTCCTATGGAACAAAGCAGGGCTGAGGGAAAAAGCACTGAGTCGTAACAATGTTAAGTGGCTGCAGTAACGCTAGTGTACTTTATTGAATACACTGTACGAGCGTTTAGGTCTTCCCCTTCTTTTTTGTCATTATAGTTATTATCGTCACAATAGTTTTCTTAATTAGAAAATTATATCAGATTTTGCTAATATACTTATTAAGCCAGGGGTTTAGGTTTAACCAGAGACTTGGTTTAACTAGGGGCTTAGGTTTAACCAGGGACTATAAAACATCGTCACTTATTTCTTCAACGGCTTGGTTTTCCAGGCAATAGATGGGCTAGGTTTTTTTATGAGGCTAAAGCTATTGGTTTCACGTAACCACATCAGTTGAAGAACATATAGCGTGGGTCCACCTCTTGGGTAAGTGTTAAGGCAGTACGATTACTTAAGAAAAATTAGTATAATAGTTTATAAATCAGTGTGTTATGGTTTTTGTCATTCAGTGTTATTCCGTGTCGTTTGAGTAAACCAGCTTGGCCAATAGACGGTATTGGTCGCCGTGGTCGGTGGTCACTCTTTAATAGTAAGGGGGAATCACTACACTAGGATGCGGATTATCATAGAAAGCGATTCACGATAGCTGTTATAGCATACTGTCTGTTTCTCATTATCCACGGTGTTATACCTGTGTTGTTCCGTTTGAGTCGGCTCGACTTTTCTCGGCTTATTAATGATATTGGTGGCAGTTGGAGTGATTTTGCCCACGCAATTTAATCTCGAACGGTCAATCGAGTTTCAATCGTCACCGGCGGAAATCCATCAATATGTCAATGAGTTACAAAACTGGCAATGATGGAAGCCTTGACGCAAAGAAGATCCTCCCCTGGTGATTATGTTGGGTGATATGCGTCTTAATGGATTATATTCCTTTTGAAGTAAGGTTTCTGAGATGTTATTGAAGTTATTCCCTTTTTTAGCGTGGTTTCAATTAGTTAATAGAGAAACCATCAAGGCTGATATATTGGCAGGGCTTACGGGTGCCGTTATTGTGCTACCCCAGGGCGTGGCATTTGCGGCCATTGCTGGGTTACCACCGGAATATGGTTTGTATACTGCAATGGTGACACCGATTATTGCAGCGTTATTTGGGTCTTCTTTTCATCTTATCTCCGGTCCGACTACGGCTATTTCAATTGTGGTTTTTTCTGCCATTAGCCATCACGCGCAACCTGGTACTCCCGAGTTTATTAATTTGGCATTAACGCTGACATTTTTAGCGGGCGTTTATCAATTAATGTTCGGGCTGGCCCGGCTGGGTTCGCTGGTCAATTTTGTTTCCCATACGGTGGTGATTGGTTTCACGGCAGGTGCGGCGATACTGATTGCCACTAGCCAAATGAAGCACGTTGTGGGTGTACCGGTGCCAAAGGGAGAGTCGTTTATCCAAACCTGGCAGCATATTATCGGGCAACTGGGTGACACCAATGTTTATGTGTTTGTTATTGCAATGGCAACTTTGCTTGTTGCTGTGTTGATAAAGCGGTTTTGGCCGAAGTTGCCAAATTTATTATTGGGGATGATTGTAGGCAGTGTGCTGTGTTATATGCTGGATGGTGCCTTACAGGGTGTTGCGTTAGTGGGGGAGATTCCCGCGCATCTTCCGCCACTGAGTACCCCGGACTTTTCGCTTAGCGTGATCCGGCAATTGGCACCGGAGGCGTTTGCCGTGGCGTTGTTGGGGCTGATCGAAGCGGTTTCCATTTCACGTTCCATTGCAGCAAAGTCACAACAGCGCATTGATGGTAATCAGGAGTTCGTAGGCCAAGGGCTGTCAAATATTGTCGGCAGTTTTGCCTCCAGCTACGCAGGTTCTGGCTCTTTCTCACGCTCGGGCATTAACTATGAAAGTGGTGCTAAGACGCCATTGTCGGCGATATTTGCCGCGATAGCACTCATGTTAATTGTAATGCTAATTGCACCGCTGACCGCTTATTTACCCATTGCTTCAATGGGGGGCATTATACTTATTGTTGCCTATAATTTGGTGGATTTTCACCATATCAAAAAAATATTAATGATAAGCAAATCAGAGACCTCCATTTTGCTGGTGACGTTTTTTGCTACATTGTTTTTGGAGCTGGAATTTGCTATTTACATGGGGGTGTTTTTGTCGCTGATCATATTTATGTCGCGCACATCGACACCCGATATGGTGACTTTGGCACCCGATCCCGAGTCGCCTAATCGCCAGTTGAAGAATATTGTCAGGCAACCGCTGCCCCAGTGTCCTCAACTTAAAATAATGCGCATTGATATGTCGGTGTATTTTGGATCAATTAATCATATTCAAGCTAAGCTGCAGGAGGTCACTGATAAGCATCATGTTGTGCATATTCTATTGATTGGCCATAGTATTAATTTTATCGATATTGCTGGCGCAGAAATGCTGATACGCGAAGCGGGCCGTTTAAAAAGGAAGGGTGGTGGATTGTATTTTTGCGGCATAAAGTCAAAAGTAACGGATTTTATGAGAAAAGGTAATTTTATTGAAGAAATAGGTGTCGATAACTTTTTTGACAATAAAGAAAAAGCTATTCACACCGTTACCGCGAGGTTGGACAAGCGTATTTGTCGACCATGCCGTGTAAAAATATTCAAGGAATGTGGTAACTTATCAAACACTGTTGATAGCTAATAATAAACCCAAACGCTGTTTGATGTACGTGTGTAGTGTCGTGTTGAACCTAAATTAATCAGTTGAATCGTTAGTTTTCCCTCTTGTCTTGTTGCGGTTTTTACGGCCGCCCCATTGTTTTCTTCTAGAGCTGGCATCGAATTTGCGTTGCTATCGACTATTGGTTCATCAAATTGCCATTAATGTGTAATTTTTTGGTAACTTTTGATAACTAAACTCTAAATCTAACGCATTTGTTGCTGGCGTGAAGATGATATTAGTCAATAAGATATCATAGGCAATTGGTATTTATAGCAGGTTTGTTTAAATAATGAAGGAGCTATAATCTCGATTGTTTGCCCAAGAACGGTGCGTTTTGCGTCATGACAGTGATTAGCGGTTGTTGTGACTATTATCGTGACTGGCGTTGCATCTCGAGTGCTCTCCTCTGGATGCTTTCCAACATTTGGCGACCGTCATTAGGCAATAAGCTGGATCCTCCTCCATTTTGCGTCTGGCCAGTCACGATAATAGTCGCAGCAATTGTAGCAATCATAGGCGCAATGGCGGTGATGTTTAGTGGGTGTATCAGGTTTTTTCCTGCCACTTACTTTGTTGCCGAGGGTGGCTTACTGGCCAAATTGATCAATATGCAGTAGATACTACGCAGAGGGAAAAATCGTGATTGGAGAATACACCGACGAGTTACTGGATTTTAACGATAGTGAACTAGACGTTTTGGATGCTTTGGATGCTGAAGTGATGATAAATGCGCAACAAGTATTTGATAAAATTTTCACTGAAGATGGTTTGGATTTGTTTGATGATGAGTATTATTAGTCACGGATGCGTCAGGCTTGATGCGTTAGCTATCATCTTTTAATCAGGGTCATTAGTAAACGCGTGTGACGAGTATTCCTGAGTATCGGTGCGCCCGCGTAAAAATACGTTTTAATATAGAATACTGTATAGAAGACTGTTTCAGTAATTTATCATTCCCCGGTATGTTCATTTCCGGCAATACCCTGCTTTCCTGGCAAGGGTTGATTCCTCAATGATATCGGTGTTGTTTAAACCTAGCAATGCCGCTTTAATGTTGTCGTTTGATGGTGTTAATTTAAAATAAATGGCCGATGATTTAAGAAATCGGATGGTGGTGATGAGGTTCCGTCGAGGTATTTTAGGGCGAATTTTAATGTTGGATTTGTTCATGTTGAATCGGGTTCATTAAGTGGTTAATTCGCCAGTTAACGACATTGCAAGTTAGGTGATGCCAGTGGCAAAAATAATCTGATATTAGTCCTGATATTAGTCCTGATATTAATCCTGAGAAGGGCCTGGGTGCGCCTTGCCCGCGGCAAAGCTGAAGCCGGGGTGCGAAAGCGAAGCGTCTAACAATACTCGTAAGCCGTGGTGGTTTGCCAGTTCGTCCAACAACTGTTGGCTTTCGCTTGATTGCTGTAACATTTGCCAATGTAGATTGTTTAAGCAAAGCAAATTGGGTTTGTGTCCATGAAGCCGCTGGTAATTGGCGAGTGACTGGCTTATATAAGCGAGCATTGGGGAGTCTCCAGAGTTGATGTGTTACATTTCGTTCATTGATACCTCCAGTTCATTAAATGCATTGACTTCCTTTGCAAGCAGACGGTTGAATATTTCTTCGTATTCCAATAGCGCTGTTTGCAAATTTTGCCGTTGGTCTTGGTTGGGGTGTTTTAAAAATCGGGAAACTTCGTTGTAGACTTTCATTTTCCACCATTCTTCATTAGTTTGTATATTCATCATCACTTTATCCTCTAAACGTATTTAATTGCGTGTTGTGGCACAACATAAATTATATTGCCACTTTATCAAGCATAGTGGGGTGCTGTGGCAGTTAGATGACGTATTTGTGAAGAATCGGTTACAGTCGAGCTGCTGTCAGGTGGCAGGGTAGTCATGCCTGTGCGCGCCGGTTTTGGGAGGGGGTGCCTATGTCTTGGAATCTACGGTGTATCACAAGCCTTGAGATAAGTGCTGTTTGCAAATTGCAGAGGTCAACCTTACAAAAGGGGTTGAGTACCTGCTTGCTAACAGTCGCTTACCAATAGTTGATAACAATACCGAGGAAAATGCTGGCACCCAGCCAGTTGTTGTTTTGGAAGGCTTTCATGCAGAGTGCCGGATCATAGTGGCGAATTAAATATTGTTGATATATGGCAAAACCAGCGGCCGCTAATAAACCTAAATAATAAAACCAACCCATTTCAAGTTTATTGCCGATGATCATCATGGTTAGCAGGAACATCAACTGGATGGCGCCTATGATTAACTTGTCGGCTTCACCAAAAAGAATGGCCGTGGATTTTACGCCAATACGCAAGTCATCTTCCCGGTCTACTATGGCATACATGGTGTCATAGGCCGTGGCCCACAGTACGGTTGCGGTTAATAACAACCAGCTTATCTGCGGTAGTGCACCGGATTGTGCCGCGAATGCCATGGGTACTGACCAGCCAAACGCCAGACCGAGAAATGCTTGTGGCATATAGGTGTAGCGTTTCATAAAGGGGTACGTGATGGCGAGCAACGCGCCTACGGTGGATAGCCATACGGTTAACCAATTCATTGTTAGCACTAGGGCAAACGCGAGTAAGAGCATAGCGGCAAACAAAATGAGTGCCTGCCCTGGTTTTATCTCGCCGGTGGCCAGTGGCCTGAATTGAGTTCGGCTAATATTGCCATCTATATTTCGGTCGGCGTAATCGTTAATAATGCAACCGGCAGCCCGCATTAATATTACGCCAATGATAAAGACGAAGGTGACAAAGGTGTTGGGGTAGCCACTGCCTGCGATCCATAAGGCCCATAGCGTTGGCCATAATAACAGGAAGAAACCAATGGGCTTGTCAAATCGCATTAATAGCGCATAGCTTATCCATCGCTGGGGTGTATCCGTCTGTGGTGAAGAGGCTGTGGTCATTTTTCGAATTTATAGTTACTTGTTTATTAGGCTTTGCGCATTATAGGGTGAATTTGCATTTTATAGTCCTGTTTATAAAGTATTTTATAAGGTATTGTTTGACCCATTTTGCACGGTATTGTGTAGGGTAATGCCGGGTAAAAATATTTCGCAGACTAACAGTGGTTGCCCGCTTAGATAAAATACTGAGCGTCTGCCCCATATAGTGTTGTGTGTTGCTTCGTTTTTGGGCAGATGCTGGGTTGCTAATCGATATAATAATTGCCCTGGTTCAAGGCGGGCAATCTCCATTTCTGTTCTTTGCATGGATTTATCGGCAAATAACACTGATCCTAAAGGTTTTTTACCCAGTTTTGCAAGCCATGGCGGATTGGTTCGTGGTGTTACGGTTCGCGCATATACGACGGGCTGATTATCACACATGAGGTGGACTTGCCGTACCAGGGCCAAGGAAGACCTGGGGATTTTAAGGCGTTGAGTCTCGTTTAGCATGGGTTTTGCCAGGCTTTGTTGTAAGACTTCTACGTCAAAACCTTGTGTACAGGTGTCCCGCAAGCGTTGTGTTAAGGAGGTTTTGTCAAATAGCCAAGCACTTATGGTGGGTCGTAAGTGAGTGCCGTAGAGTTGACTAACCGGCCGCCAAACCGGTTTGCTGCGGTAATTAGATAAATGGGAAATAGTCACGCTGTTGCATTTATACGAATGAAGTAGTTTGTTAGCTTATGCCAACGAACAATAAGGCTATTTTTTGTCTCAAGCAAGGGGCAATTTAGAGGGGGTGTGCCGTGTGGCGCCCTGAAAGAGGGATTATTGCGCGGTTCTTACAGAATTCAGCGATGTTACGGCGAATCGAGGGATTCATTTCATGGGTTAATGGCATATGTTATAGCATGTGTTAATAATCCTGTGCTAATGGCTTTGTACCTAACCTATTTATGACCATATTGCGAATATCGTTGATACTTCTATTTTTCCGATTTGGCGGTGAAAGCGATAATTTGTCGTCGTTCTCGTTTAGTGGGGCGACCTTGTCCTGAGGGGCGCAATGCGGGTTGTGACTGACGAATTTGTTCCAGGCGTTGCTGATTTTGGAGGCTGATGAGGGTTTCCTCGTAGAGGGTTGCGGCGACACTGGCGGGTCCCCGGCGATGGGATATTCCGAGCACTACCACCTCTTTGTTGTACGGTGTTTTTTTTATACTTAGTGTTGTATTAAGGGTAATTTCTTTACTGGGCTTGATTTTTTCACCGTCAATGCAGATTTTGCCACTTTTGACGGCATCACTGGCCAGGGAACGGGTTTTATAAAAGCGTGCCGCCCATAACCATTTGTCGATGCGGATTGACTCGCGCGTGGCGCTGTTATTCTTGGCGGTGTTGTCGGAAGGGACGGTTTTTCCGGTTTGCCGTTTTGTATCAGTTTTGCGTCGAGTCATAATCCCCCCCCGGACGTATGTGTTTTAATGGTGAGCAGTGCCGTCCAATGGGTGTTAGGTATCACTGGTATGGCAACGATTCCTGCCTTGTTGTTTACAAATGTACAGGGATTTGTCGGCGCGCTGAAATGTGGAATCGATACTGTCATTTTTTTGGAATTGGGCGGCTCCGCAGGAAACGGTTATTTTAACGTCCTTTCCTTCGTAATGAAATTGGTTCTTTTCCACGGCCTGGCGTAGTTTGTTTGCCGCTTCCAGAGCATCTTTTATGGTGGTTTCAGGCATGATTGCCACAAACTCCTCGCCCCCAAAGCGGGCAATGAAATCCGATTCGCGAATATTACTCTGTAAGCACTTGGCGATTAGTTTTAATGCCTTATCGCCTGCTTTGTGGCCATAAGTGTCATTAATACGTTTAAAATGATCGATGTCAAATACCAGTAGTGATAAGGGGGTTTGGTAGCGTTTCCAGCGGCTATATTCTTGCGTAATGCGTTCTTCATATGCCAGTCGATTGAGCATGCCGGTTAGGGGGTCGTGGATGGCGTGGGCGTGTTCTTCGATGAGTCGTTGGCGTAGTTGTTGAGACTCCATTTCCAGTTCTTTCAAGCGGGTGTTGGTTTTTGTCAGTTCCTCTTCCAGTTGTTGATGGTGTTTCATTTCACCGTCACGATGGTGAAACACGTGGTCGCGTATGGTGTCGATTCGTCCGCGAATGATCAGCTTAAGTTGCTTGGGATCGGATACATCCTCAAGTGAAGAGCGAATATCTTTGACATGGGCATCAAATGTATTGCCGAACTCTTCGTTGCTTACCATGGCTGCCGCGCGTTGGGATTGTGCGCCCGCGATGTATTTGTCAATATCGTGCAGGTTTTCTGTGAGTTGCTGTAAAAAATCCTGTAAGTCTTGTTTTTCCTGTTCGACGTTACTGCGTGTCAGGCTAACCAGGTCGGCAATACCATTGAGTATTTTGGGGGTGTCTATAATTGCCACGCCAAGAATCAGTTGGTCACGTAGTTGCGTGACCTGGTGCTGTAATTCTACTGGAAAGTTAAGGCTATCAAGCAATTGCAGCGAAAAACTACAAATACCGGGCTGCTCGTCAGCGCTTAGGTTGGCCTTGGCCTCCGATGCAGGGTGTACCAATACGCGCATGGTTAATGCGGCGATTTCCTGGCAAAGTGCTTCCAGCTCTAGCGGTTGTTGGGCATCGGAAATTTTGACGGTTAAGGCGTTGGCGCGTTGTGGCTGAGTGTCCGCGAGATTTAATGCTATTAAGGTTTGTTGGAGCAGGTTGATACCAAAGGCGAGCATTTGCTCATTGGTTTGTTGCAGGTTAACTTGGGTTTGACCGGGTGTGTTTGCATCTGAGGTGGTGGTAGTTATCGTGTTTATAGTTGTGGTGATTTGGGTGGCGATGGCGTTGGCGATAGGGGGCAGCTCATGAAAACCTTGTGATTGTGATAACTGCTGTCGCTGGGTGGCAAGATTAAGTCGTTGGCCTTCTACACCATCGATGATGAGTAAGAGCAGCGTTATTATTTCTTGGTAGGTGACTGTTTGTTCGGTTGATATTGCTGCCGACGTTGTTTCCCCAGCGGGTGCCGGATGATCTTTTTGTGTGGCCAGTCGCGCTATAAGTTGCGCCAGTTGTTCTGTATAAGGGCGTATGGTGCGGTTGTCGCTCGCGCTACCAAGGGATTGCTGCAAACGGTCGAGTTGAGCATCATTTAGGCCGCATTGACGTAAATAGTCAATAAATTCGGCAAACACGGCAGCCACAGGGTAAGTATCGTCGTTAGGGTTATTGTCTGGTTGATGGGTTTCATCGCCGGTTTCGGAAATAGAGGTATTGGAGGGGGCAGGTTTTGTTTCAAAATCGAAAAGCCGATTAAGCAGGCCTTTTTTAGTGTTGCTTTTGCCTTGGTTTTCGGTGTTGAGCGAGTCATTGATAAATTCTGCTAGTTCCCGTAGTAAATCATCTAATGGTACGTTGCTGTCGGCTTTTTTCAGACTTTTTTGCAGGGATCTGGCGCGGCGTTTATTGGCGCCGGGTAACGATATGGATTCCATCAAACGCAATAATATGGTGGCAGGCTGGTTATCGATGACGGTTTCGTGTTTTCGATGTTCATCAATACGTTTTACCGAGTCGGAGATGTTGTCAACGATGGTATCGAGCCCTGCATAATTTTTACCTGATCGAATGGCTTTGCGTAAGCTATTCAAATGTTGGTCTAATTTGTCGTCTACACCTTGCGCCGCGAGAGCGACACGTGTGATTCCGAGGCGCAGTAGTTCCTCTACTTCATTCCAGTTTTGTTCCATTTTTTCCAGTTTATCAAGGCTGGAAAGGTATTTGCGCTTCCATTCCAAATCGTTTGTCGTCATGGGTCGTTACGTTCTTTTGATCAAGTGATGTTTCGTTAGCTCTGAATCGTAGCTCAGGATCATCGTTCAGAATCAGGCCAGGGTTAGGTATGTAGCGGCATGGAATGAGCGGAGGTTAAGGGCCTCAATAGGGGGTGTCGTGTTGCAGTACTAATGCGGAATACTAAAACAGAGTACTAATGCAGAATACTAAAGCAATACTAATTCAATCATAAATGGTAGTGCGGCGAGGGCGCACACAATGCTTTGGTCGAGTGCTGGTGTTGTACTTAGGCCGCCAGTTCAAGCTCAGAGGGTAGTTGTATTTCCATGGCAATGGGTAAATGATCTGAAAACAGGTGGTCGAGTACGTGTACGTCGTATATTTCGATGCTGGGTGAAGCCAAAATATGGTCGATTCTTTTTACTGGCCGCCAACTGGGGAAGGTTTTTAAGCCGTGGATGGGTTCACAAAGATTGGTGTTATTAATGAGATAACGCAGCTCTGGGCTTTCCGGCTGGCAATTAAGGTCACCCATTACGATAACGTGTTCGTAGCAATTGACAATTTCGCTGATAAATTCCAATTGCTTGGCACGAGCGCGTTTACTGAGGGCCAGATGTAGAATCAGTAGTATTAGTGGATTGTCCCCGTGGCCATAACGTACCGCCATGGCACCACGGCCGGGTATAAAGCCCGGGAGTTTATAGTCGATGATATCGCTGGGCTTGAATTTGCTGAGAATACCATTGCTGTGTTTGGTAAATTTGGCAATTTTACGGTTAGTCTGGTGGTACCAGAATGGAAAGCCTGCGTGCTTGGCGAGGAATTCGGCTTGATTGATAAAGCTGCTACGAATGCTGCCGGCATCCATTTCTTGTAGCGCAACGATATCGAATCCGCGGATGGCGCGTGCGATTTTGTTTAAGTTTTCATAAATTTGTGCGTGTGGCAGGACGTGTTTCCAGGCTGTTGTGATGTATTCACGATAGGAGGTTGAGCCGATTCCGACCTGAATATTGTAACTCAGTAATCGTATACGTTTGCCGTTTGCTTTCGTTGGGACGCTACCGTCTGGGTGCGGGGCAGTATCGATAGAAACAGAATCTGATGTAATCAAGTTATCGTTGTCATTATACACTGCTACTACTTCCTTCAATCTGCCGACACGCGGTATCTCTAATTTAAAATGGGCTAATCATTTCACCTAGTTTTTCTGTGAGCTTTAAGTTTTCACTATAATCCACCGGACAATCGATGATGCTCACGGTATTATCGGTCAGCGCCTGGCAAATTACAGGCATTAATTCGTCAGCATGAGTGATTTTGTAGCCTTTTGCACCAAATGATTGTGCATATTTAGCAAAATCAGGGTTTTTGAAGGCCACATGAGCCGCCCGACCAAACTGGCTCATTTGTTTCCACTCGATGAGGCCGTAGGCCGAGTCATTCCAGATTAATATCACAATAGCGACATTCAGTCGTAATGCTGTTTCTATTTCCTGTGAATTCATCATAAAGCCGGCGTCACCGGTAACGGCCACTACTTTCCGGTTTGGGTAGGCCAATTTTGCCGCAACTGCGCCGGGTACGGCAATACCCATACTGGCAAAACCGTTGGAGATAATACAGGTATTGGGTTGTTCGCAACGAAACATTCTGGCCATCCACATTTTATGGGCGCCCACATCGCAAATAACAATATCTTCAAGATCCAGGGCAGTGCGTAAATCCCAGATGATTTTTTGTGGCTTCATCGGGAAAAATTTATCGTTGCTATGTTGGTGCATTTCTTCTTTCAACGCATCGCGCAACGGTCTTAGGGTATGGCCTTGGTGGGCCTGGCTAAGCTCAGCTATGCGCTGCAGTGAATGACGTATATCCCCTACCACGCCAACGCTAACGGGATAACTTGCATCAACTTCAGCGGGTACGGTATCGATATGGATGATTTTCCGGTCTCTGCTTGGGTGCCACAAATAGGGGTGGTATTCCACCAGATCATAACCAATACAAATGATTACGTCAGCCTTGGTAAAGCCGAAATTTATGTAGTCCTGGGATTGCAGTCCGGCGCTGCCTAACGCCATAGGGTGTTTGAAGGGAATAATACCCTTTGCCATAAACGTATTGGTTAACGGAATATTGAGACGTTCGGCAAAGTCAGACAAAACGTCACTGGCGTTGGCGCGTACTACGCCATTACCAGCCAGGATAATGGGTTGTTTGGCCTGTGATATCAATTCAGCGGCTTTTTTAACCTGCGAGGCTGGTGGCTCGGGTGTTGTGGGGTGGGTAACGGGTAGCGGGATTTCAGGGCAAGGCAGTTTAGCAATATTTTCAGGGAACTCGATGAAGGTAGCACCGGTTTTTTGGGTCTGCGCAATTTTAAAGGCTTTGCGGGTTACCTCCGGGATGATTTCAGCGGCGAGTAACCGTGAGGAATATTTAGTAATTGGCCGGAAAATCTCTTCAAGATCCAGTGCCTGGTGCGACTCCTTGTGCAGGCGATGGGTGTCGGCTTGCCCTGCAATCGCCACCAAGGGGGCATGATCCATATTGGCATCTGCAACGCCAGTCATTAAATTAATAGCCCCAGGGCCAAGGGTGGACATACAAACACCCGCCCGGCCAGTAAGGCGTCCATAGACATCCGCCATAAACGCCGCGCCTTGCTCATGCCGCGTAGTGACGAATTGAATAGGGGAGTCCAGAACCGCGTCCACTACATCCAGGATTTCTTCGCCTGGAATACCAAAAATGTATTCAGTGCCTTCGTTTTCAAGGCACTGAATAAATACTTCCGCAGCTTTCATATAGGGGCCTTACATTGAGTTATTGCTGGCAGTAAAAGCAGCGGCACAAACCCCATCGCGAGGGGTTTGTTTACGTTGCAGTGTTTTTATTGTGCTTTGGCCTCTTTGTCGACCAGAAAGTTAACCACACGAAAAATATTGGAATTGCCGCCGGCTAGTTGACTGCCGGTACGGTACTTGCCGTTAACAATTAAAGCGGGCACGCCCTTGATGCCATAGCGTTCACTCATGTCTTTGGCACGGCGAACTTTAGCTTCCACGGCAAAGGATCGAAATACGCGTTTGAAGTCTTTTTCGCTGACGCCGTGTTCCGCAAATAATGCTTGAATTTCTTTGTCGCTGGCAAGTTTGCGTTTTTGTTTGTGGATTGCCTCAAACATGGCTATATGGGTTTTATCAAGCACGCCTAAAATTTCCGCCGTATAATAAGCCCTGGCATGTAAGCCCCAATCAGGGCGAAAAATAGCAGGCATACGCACAAATTCAGCGTTTGCAGGTATTTTCTTTAACCAGCGCTCTACGTGGGGTTCAAGATTGTTGCAATGTGGGCAGCCGTACCAGAACATTTCAACGACTTCTACTTTTCCGTCAGTGCTGGTAGGTTGTGCAGGCAGGATAGATTCATAGTGAATTTTTTCCTTGTAGTCGGTGGCAGCGTATGCCAGACCAGGAAGAATGCATAAGCTGCACAACAAAATTACCCATTTTTTCATATAATCACCTCGTTCCATGCACGTCATTTGATATTTATTTGGTTTGCGGCTAACGCCAATACTGCTTATAGTTTCGTACGAGCGCGCAATGCCTGTTAGATACTCCGCTAGCTAGTATAACGCGAAAGTTCGCATTTTACCGATTATTGCAAACAACGGATTTCTGGTGTTTTGATTTTTGCTGTCTGGTTTGTTGGATATCGCAGATTTCATGTTGTTAGCCGGTATCCTAAAACCAAATCTATCAATATTCGCCATAAATCATCGTCTCAATATATTACTCGCATAATCCTAGAAAAATCAGTTGGATCACAAACGTCCACACAAGCGCTCGATGTGCCAGGCGCGTCATTCAATATCGTGAATGTCTTTTTCGCGCCCAACTGATTTTTCTAGGATAATAGACTCCGGGTGTCGTGTTGCAGTTCAACCTTAAGTCACGTCTGTTGCCAATACGGCTCAACAGTGTGAAATTCCGTCAATTGGTGGTACAAATGTGCGATAATTTGCCCGTTTTAACTGCCGCATTGAACCAATGAATGAAATCGATGCCGTAATAGCCAGAAATAGTCTAGTGGCTTAGGCGAAAGGCCTCGTTGGCTTGCTGGTTGTTAATAACGATTTAATAACGGTTTAATAACGATAATAAGCGTTTGCTAGGGGTGGGGAGAAGTCCACGGTGGCCACAGGAAATCGAATTATTCTCCCGGTCTTTTTCATTATTTTAGGCGCACAGTACGTCGCATTAACGATGTAGCAAAAGATCAAAACAAGCTTCGGTTTCTGGCTACAATACCCTGAGTCTGACGGACAGCCAGGATGATAACTAATATTTTGTTAGGAGCGTACTACCATGACTGCGGATAATAAGGCAGAACAAGACAACAATGTAGATTTGATACAATTTTTGGATGACCAGGTATGGTGTGACTCGTTAACCATCAGCGAAGTGAAAACATTTTTGGAGTTCACTCAGCTGGTTAGCTGCCAGAGCAATGAAATTATTGCCGAAATTGGTGAGGTGGGTGAGGCATTGTATCTGGTGATCAGCGGCGAAGTGGCGTTATACCGTGACACCAATAATTCCAATGATGTAGGCCGTATTAAGGAAGGTGAAATCATGGGGGAAATGTCCTTTTTTGATCGCCGACCCCGTTCAGTGCGCCTGGAGGCAGTGAAAAAAACGCAATTACTTAAATTATCGCGCTCCATGTACCAGCGTTTGCGTGTAGAGCATCCTTATATTGCATTAAACCTGTTAGAACATGCTGTCGTCAGTCTTGATCACTTGTTTCGGCGCGCCAGTCACGATATGTCGACGTTTGCGAATTACCTATATGCACTGGGTAGAAAATAATACGGGTGTTTTTCAGCGGCATGCAAGCCTAATTGTTGTATGCCGCGCTTCACGTTATTGTCATTGTTGCTGCAGTGACGTGATATAGGCTGCTACCGAGGTGATTTCTGCGTCTGACATTTTGGCGGCGATTTTACGCATTATTTCATTATAATCGTTGCTGCGCGAACCGGTTTTAAAATCAGTTAAGGTCTTAATTAAATACTGTTGCTGCTGGCCCGCTAAATGCGGGAAGCTGGCTGGACCATTACCTATACCATTAGGCCCATGACAGCTGGAGCAGGCAGGAATGCCGCTGTAAGGGTTGCCGCCCTTATAAATTTTCCGGCCGGTTTTTATCTTATTTGAATCGTTTACCGCTTCAGGGGGTTTTATTTTTTGGGCGGAGAAGTAGGCTGCCACGTCCGCGATGTCTTGCTCTGAGAGGCCACTCACCATCGCATTCATGGTTTCGTTTGTGCGACTGCCTTGCTGGAAATTGTTGATTTGCTTTATAAGGTAAGACTTGTGTTGATCAGCCAGGTGCGGCCAATCCGGGCCATAGCTATTGCCATCCGCACCATGACAACCCTGGCAACTCTCAGATTTTACTTTCCCTGCGGCGGCATCTCCTTCTGCTGATGCTAACGATGTTATTAGTAAATTGCTTGCGAATACAGTGATTAACAGTGGAATTTTATATTTCATGGCTTACCTGCTAAGCAACGCATTTAATGCGTTATCCTGGTTGTATAATGATGAGAGATTTTTCACTGAACAAGTTATTGCATGTCGAGTGTTATTTATTACTTTCAAAAAAAGCGGCGACATCCTGCATATCCTGCTCGCTGAGAGTGGACGCCATTCCATTCATGATCGGATCTTTACGTGTGCCTGACTTAAACGCTTTCAATTGTTTTATAATATACATGGCATGTTGTCCCGCTAATTTCGGGTATGCAGGATTGGTACTTAAACCGCCTTTTCCGTGACAGACCTGACAAGCTCTGGCCTTGGTGGCACCCGCTTTAATATCGCCTGCGGCGTGAGCCGTTGCGCTTATTAATAGTAGTGATAATAACAGCCATCCTTTGCCCCCATAATTAAATAAAAAATTTATAAGACGCATATTATGCAACTCCGGAGTTATAACCTGTACCAGCACCTGTTATGTTTATTGTTATTTGTTTATTATTATTATTTATAACAAACTTACAACATAACAGTATTTCCTAACATTACTATTGTAGAATTATTAGTGTCAAAAAAATATGGCCAATACTGGGTATTATTTATTTAAACTTATTAATATTCTTTATTACTATAAGCTCATTATTCCTTTAAAGTCATTAACTTTTTATTATGGAAAATTATTATTTAAACGCAAGCTTTCTTATTAGCGCTGCAAAATTGTCGCAACTTCCTGTTGATGACGGTGGAGAGGTCGCCTTTGCAGGTCGTTCCAATGCTGGAAAGTCAAGTGCAATCAATGTGTTGACCAACAATCAAGGTTTGGCCCGAACAAGTAAAACACCGGGTAGAACGCAACTGCTTAACTATTTTGAACTCGATGAAAAACGCCGGATAGTCGACCTTCCCGGTTATGGATACGCGAAAGTGCCTCACAAAATAAAACAGCAATGGGGCAGTTTACTGGATGAATACTTACGTACGCGTGAATCACTTAAGGGATTAATTCTGTTAATGGATTGTCGTCACCCTCTTAAAGATTTTGACCTGCAACTGTTAGGTTGGTGTAACGAAGCTCAGTTGCCGGTACACATACTGTTAACTAAAAGCGATAAATTTAAACGCGGGGCGGCGAAATCGGTATTGCTTTCGGTACGCCGGGATATCGAGGGACTGTTTGAGAACGCCTCGGACATTATCAGTATTCAGTTGTTTTCCGCGTTGAAAAAAACAGGGGTTGATGAGCTGATTATAACACTTGATAAATGGTTAAAAATTGATCACAATGGTTCTTGATAATTATCCTACCGCGAAGGTTGATGGTCGCACTTTAACTTAGTAAAGGTGATGATCGTTAGTGGTGTAGCATGGTTTTTTCAGTTTTGTTAAGAATGCGATTGATTGCAGTGTAATACCAATTTATTTCAATGTAATGCCAGAGGGAGGGGAGTGTACTAGTAAGTGGGGGCTTACAAGGGGAGGTATCGTCGGGGGGGATCGGTAAAAAAAGAAGACGCCCCGGTACACAGTTAGGGTTGTGTATGCCGGGGCAAAATTTAGTGCCCAGTATGGGGAATAGCTGGGCTCTACAGCAACCCGCTTAGGGAGGAGCAGCGGGTGAGTAGTAGCATTATCTACTCAGTTAATAAGACGAACGCGATAAGATAAAGTTCAGCGTTGGTTAAAAAAATTTACTGTTTTGTTTGTTTAGATAAATTTTGTTCTATTTATCGGAGTTTTAAGCTTTAATAGCGAAATTCTAGTTTGGTCTTTCGTATGTTAACCTCAAACCTTTGTTAACTGGCGGCGTTTATTACCAACACAATGTGTAGTTTTGGTTGCAAATGTCGAGTGTTGGCCAGCTAATGAATGTTGAGCAACTGAATGTTGAACAACTAATGTGCTTCGTCCCAATTATCGCCGATTCCAATGTCGACTTTTAAGGGCACTTTTAATTCTGCCACCGTATTCATGCAGCGCTCAATGTTTTCTACCGCATCACTTACCGTTGCTTCGGGTATTTCAAACACCAGTTCATCATGGACCTGCATAATCATCTTAATATCGTTTGACTGGTTTTGAATCCATTGGGCGGTTTTGATCATGGCCAGCTTAATAATGTCTGCTGCGGTTCCTTGCATGGGGGCATTAATTGCGGTGCGCTCTGCGTATTGGCGGCGTTGTGCATTACTGTGTTTTATATCCGGCAGGTACAAGCGCCTTCCAAAAACCGTTCGGACAAATCCGGTGTCGCGTGCCAGTTCACGGGTATCATCCATAAATGTTTTAACGCCGGGGTAGCGCTCGAAATATAGATCGACGTATTGTTGAGCCTCAGCACGCCCTATTCCCAGTTGTTTTCCCAGACCAAAAGCCGACATGCCATATATCAGGCCAAAGTTAATGGCCTTGGCACGGCGGCGTTCTTCTGCAGTGACGTCGGCAACATTGTTACCAAACACTTCCGCTGCAGTGGCACGATGAATATCCTCGTCATTGGCAAATGCATTTAACAGGCTTTTATCACCGGATAAATGCGCCATAATTCGCAATTCGATCTGTGAATAATCCGCCGCAACTAGTTTATAACCTGGGGGTGCAATAAACGCTTGCCGTATACGTCTGCCTTCGGGGGTACGGATGGGAATGTTTTGAAGATTGGGATCTTTAGAGGCCAGTCGCCCGGTGCTAGCCGTTGCCTGGTGATAAGAGGTATGTATACGGTTGGTTTTTTCGTTGACTTGCAAAGGGAGTTTGTCGGTGTACGTGGATTTTAGTTTACTCAGGCTGCGATGCTCTAGAATTAAGTTGGGTAGTGGAAAGTCCAACGCTAGCTCCTGTAATACTTCTTCAGCAGTTGAAGGCTGGCCTTTGGGGGTTTTTTTCAGGACAGGCAAGCCCTGCTTCTCGAACAGTATGGCTTGAATTTGCTTTGGCGAGGATAAATTAAATTCTTCTCCGGCGATGTCAAAGGCCTGTTGCGCCAGTTTGATAATGCCCTCATCCAGTTGCTTGCTTTGTTTGGCCAGCATTTTGACATCGATGTAAACACCGTTGCGCTCAATACGCGACAATACTGGCACCAGTGGTATTTCGATGGTTTCATAGAGTGTTTTGAGTTCGCTTTCAGCTTGAATTTTTGGCCACAATGTTTGATGTAACTGCAAGGTGATATCGGCATCTTCTGCAGCATAAGGGGCGGCCTGTTCAAGGGGGATTTGGTTGAAAGTTAATTGGTTTTTGCCTTTGCCTGCAATGTCTTCAAAGTGAATGGTGTTGCAGTTGAGGTATTTTAACGCCAACGAATCCATGTCGTGGCGGGTAGCGGTGCTATCAAGCACATAAGATTCCAACATAGTGTCATGTTGTACGCCATTAAGTTCAATGTCGTGGTTAGCCAGTACATTCATGTCATATTTTAAGTGCTGCCCTACTTTGAATGTCGTGCTGTCTTCCAGTAGGGGTTTTAGCTGACCTAATACATAATCCCGTGTCAATTGCGTGGGTGCACCCTCGTAGTCGTGAGCAAATGGTACGTAAGCCGCTTCATTAGCGCTCGTTGTAAATGAAACGCCGACGACTTGTGCCTGCATATAATCCAGGTGGGTTGTTTCGGTATCAAAGGCAAATAGGTCGGCCTGTTTTAGTTGTGTTATCCACTGATCCAAGGCCTCTTGGGTAAGGACTGTCTGGTAATTTTTTTGCGTTACAGGTTTGGTGGTTGTGGTCTTATTGTCAGTGGATTGGTCCATAGATAATATTTCTGACAGCCAGGTTTTAAATTCCATGTGTCCGTAGAGCGTGGTCAGCTCGGTGATATTTGGCGCGTCCAAGGTTAGGTCTATTGGTGTTACTTCAAGCGGAACATCACACTTGATGGTAGCCAGTTGATACGATAGGGGTAACTGCTCAATGGCATTTCTGAGGTTTTCCCCAGCTTTACCTTTAATTTCAGCGGCATTATTAATAACATCATCCATGGTGCCAAACTGGTCTAGCCATTTTACGGCGGTTTTAGGGCCAACATTGGGAACGCCGGGTATGTTGTCTGATTTGTCACCCATCAAAGCCAGATAGTCGATTATTTTTTCCGGCGGTACGCCGAATTTTTCAATCACGGTGTCCCGCGTTAGCATTGAGTCTTTCATGGTATCCATCAGGGTGACATGTTCGTTAACCAGTTGGGCCATGTCTTTATCGCCGGTGGAAATCAGTGTGTCCATGTTGCTTTGGGTGGCTTGCAACGCCAGGGTGCCAATAACATCGTCTGCTTCCACGCCCTCTACTACCAGTAATGGTATACCCATTGCTTTTATGATGTTGTGCAACGGTTGAATCTGATTACGTAGTTCCTGGGGCATTGGGGGGCGGTTAGCCTTGTAGTCTTTGTAGAGCTCGTCCCTGAATGTTTTACCCTTGGCGTCAAAGATAACGGCCATGTGTTCTGGCGCGAAATCTTTGAGTAATTTACGCAGCATGTTAATCACTCCGTAGACAGCCCCGGTGTGTTCGCCCTTGGAATTGGACAGGTTTGGCATGGCATGGAATGCGCGGTATAAGTAAGCGGATCCATCAACTAAAATAAGTGGGCTAGGTTTTTGCATATTCCTTTCCTGGTTCCATTGACTGTTGGTTCAATAATCTGCGATGACAATATACTCGAAAATTCGATTCATTGGGACTGTATAATTAATATACTTAAAACAGAACATGCGTTAAAGATAGCTTTAGGGTATTGTTACTGCTTATAAAATGTCGTTTCGCGGCATTTATCAACGATTAAACGGCTGCTCGTGAGCATAATAGCAACAAGGTTTGTGGAAATAGCGAATTATGACTGATAAAAATAAATTGTCCCACCCTGGGATGTTACCCATCAATGACACGATATTGACTCGTGAATCTTGGAAAATTTTCCAAATAATGGCGGAATTTGTTGAGGGCTTTGAGCGCATGGCCCAGGTGCGCCCCTCTGTGAGTATCTTCGGTTCGGCGCGGACGGCACCGGATCATGAGTTTTATTTATTAACGGAAAAAATCGCCCGTAAATTATCCGACGCGGGTTTTAGTGTGGTGAGCGGTGGCGGGCCGGGTATTATGGAGGCGGCCAATAAAGGCGCTTTTAGTGGTAAATCGCCAAGTATCGGTTTGAATATTCAGCTGCCTCATGAGCAATCTGGTAACGGGTATCAGGATATTGCCCTCAGTTTTAGGCACTTTTTTTCGCGTAAAGTCATGTTTGTCAAATATGCGGCAGCTTACGTGGTTATGCCGGGTGGTTTTGGTACCTTGGATGAATTGGCAGAAATTTTAACCTTGGTGCAGACGGGTAAAACACGGCGTATTCCTATTATTCTTGTGCATTCGCCGTTCTGGCAAGGTTTGATTGAGTGGCTGAAGCAGTCACCACTCAAAGAAAAAATGATAGATGCCGAGGATCTCGATTTATTTCAGATTCTGGATGATCCCGATGATGTGGTCAATGCAATATTTAGCCATTATGAACACTGCGGTTTTGAACCTTCGGAAGAAGAGCAAAAAATTATGCTGGATTTATAAGGTCTTATGCATTCAGCAGTCGATATCGGCGGCGACTTTTTTATTCGTTAAGGTTTGACGTCGCGAGTGCGGCGTGCTTGGAAAGAATGTGGCCCTATCAATAATGCATTGCCAGCCACGTTGTCTCCAAGTCACGGTACAGTGCCGGTTTTTCTACTACCTGGGTTATGCGCCAGAGCGATAATACATTTCCACTGGTATCCACGGCTAGTTTGTAGCGCAATATTGAATAACCGATGGCAAAACGGATAGGGTGCTCTTAACTCTAGCCATTCGTTGGTGATTAGATGTTGATAGATAACGGATGCTCATCATCTGTTGTATGAAACGGGGTAAGAGGGATTTGATTAATCCACAATGCTATGCGGTTGCCATACCGTTTTTACGTCGTAGTTAACGCCCCTTAATATTGTTTTTACCGCTAATCTGTCGTGTCACTCCCCGTACAATCAAGCCTTTAATGATATTGCCCAGGGCCGTATGCTGGCCGTTTTTAACCGAGCTTTCGCCTTGCGGTATAGTCGACAGTCGATTAACGGCTATGTTTTCGTGGACCAATGCATTCGTTTCCGTATCAGTCATTACCAGAACGTCAACGCTGTCTGGGTGGCCTATGGTTCATTTTTCATTAATGTTTCATTAATGCCTCATTGCGGAACGTCGTGTTGCCAATGCTAATGAGAAGCGAGGGAGCTGGCACGCTACTATCGCTATTGGTTTCGCCATTATTACCCTGTGTACCATGATTACTGGGATCAGCGAGCCAGGGTTATTTGAGCCGCACCCTGCTGTTCTTAATAATATAAATACTGGGAACCTTAATGGGAACAGTCGGCAATAACCGTCTTATCGCATCTCAATGCGAAAGTCGTTACGGGCAGCATCTATTTATGAGCACATGGACTTATGGGGGCGTTCCACGTCTGCGGATATAAACGTTACCCTTAGAAGCGGTCATGCTTAACCCGTTTGTCAGTATAGGTGTTCTGGCATATCTGGTATTACTCGCCGATCATGTTAAGATGCCGCGTGATTTGTTGTTGCACTGAGGATGGAGGGAGGGCGATCGATTTATGAGAGGTTTTGATGGTCGTTGCTGGTATTCAAGGGCTCCAATAACGACAGGTCAACATAAGGAAAAACACAGGTAAAATAATCATTTTGGTTTAACTCGCAGCGTATTGAAGATATCCATGTCAGTATACACAACAGTAACACAACAACAATTCGAAGGATTTTTGGCCGACTATAGAGTGGGTTCGCTGATATCCTACGAAGGTATTTCAGCAGGCATAGAAAATACGAACTATTTTGTTACCAGTAGTGGCGGGGAGTATGTGTTAACGTTATTTGAGTCACTTGGCATGGACGAGCTACCTTATTTTCTTAATCTTATGGCTTACTTAAACGAGCATAATATTCCGTGCGCGCACCCTATTGCAGATAACGACGGACATTATTTACGCCAGCTAAACAATAAGCCGGCAACGCTGGTGCAGCGGTTGCCGGGTGCTAGCGTCAATACTGCTGAAAACCAACATTGTGAGGCGATCGGTGCCACCTTAGGTAAAATGCATCGGGTTAGCGCTGAATTTGATGGGTGGCGTGATAATACGCGTGGGTCTCAGTGGCGTAAAGCGGCAGTAACAATGTTGTTACCAGTCCTGATTGAAAAAAAAGAGAATGAAAATAAAACACCTGAAAAACAGGAATGTCAGCCATCGGAATGGGAGCAGGACATTGCTTTGCTGCAGGAAGAATTACGTATACAGTCACTGTACCATTTTCCCGATTTACCAAGAGGTGTTATTCATGCCGATTTATTTCGAGATAATGCATTATTTTCCGGCGAAAAACTGACTGGCGTTATCGATTTTTATTACGCATGTAATGATGTGTTTTTGTATGATATTGCCGTCGCTGTAAATGACTGGTGTGTGCGGTGCAATGGTTCTTTGGATTTTGATAAGACAGCATTATTGTTGGCCGCTTACCATAACGAGCGACCACTCAGTGCCATTGAGCGCGGTGCTTGGCCGGTAATGTTGCGCACTGCTGCGTTGCGTTTTTGGTTATCGCGGTTGACGGATTTATATTTCCCGCGAGAAGGTGAAATAACACAGTGTAAAGATCCCTCGGTGTTCAAGCATATTTTGCTGGCCCGTATCGATGAGGAAGTACAACTTGACGATGTGTGGCCTCAATAGCGCTTTTGCAGATTGTGGCGGGCGTGAAAATTATGTGTCTTGCCAAAGTGTGTCGAATACCAACAAATTAATTAGGCAGCAAATTGTGGGTCAGGCTTAAAACGCTATGAGATTTTATCGTGTTAATCGATAACTTGTTGACATAATATCTGGAGCGATTCCCTGCAGTAACTCGCTTATAGGGCTTGATTCGTATTAAATGGTGAGCATAATAACCCCATGAGATTAGGTAATAATCCCTTGACATACGTAGGGGCTGATGGCATAAAGACCGCTTTAGTCTGTCCGGTGGCGGGCAGATTCCTCAACCTGCAATATCGTAACGTTAGGTTTGGAGGCTGTACTATACTTCATATTGCAGCTTAAATTTGCGCCTAATTTGTCTTCGTCACGTTTACGTTATGCAGGCGTAACGAGCAAAAAGGGCTGATAGAAAATAAGTACTCAAAGGGCGTCATTACAATGGTCGCTCGAGTCGTGCTGTTTTACTTCTTGAGCGTTATTCATTGTTGGCGTTTTGGTTAATTGTTTTTATCATAAGACTATTTAATTATAAAGACACAAGGGGATATATTCAATGAAAGTAAAATGGTTAAGTATACCTGCTGCTATTGCTATTTTAGCTGTATCTGGTCAAGTCAATGCGATGGATAAAGATGGCGCGTTGGCGTTAGCTAAAAAAAGCGGTTGTCTGGCATGCCACAGCATCGAGAAGAAAGTAGTTGGACCCTCATGGAATGACGTTGCTGCTAAATACAAAGGTGATGGTGGTGCGAAAGCGTTGCTTATAACCAAAGTCAAAAAAGGTGGTAAAGGTAATTGGGCCAAGGTTACCGGAGGAGCGCCAATGCCACCATACTCTCCACGTGTCAAAGATGCCGATATTGAAGCATTGGTTGATTTTGTTTTAAGTTTATAAACGCATTAAGTTAGACGCTTAATAGCACGAATAATTATATTGATTGTTCGTGGAGTGGCACCTAAAGCCAGCAGAGATTCTGCTGGCTTTTTTTGTGTCGCGGCGTTTATTCACAAAAAAAACGTTACACTGGATATTCCTGGTAAATAATGCGTTTATTCTAGGTTCAGAATTCAAATATATGTAAGCTATTGAATTTAAATGAAAAATAATACGGTTATTTTTTGATCAATTTGATTAATTGCCAGTAATAGTGCTCGTTTCGGAACAATTTTTGTCATTTATCAACAAAGTTATCCACAGTATTTGTGGATAAAAAACGTAGTCAACCAACGAGCAAGCCCTTATGTCTTATAACTAGAAATGAATTTAACTTGTGTCATATAATTGACACATTAAAGCCAGTGAAAATTCGTCAAAAATTTAACAGTGAATCCAAGATGGCTGAATGTAATAGGCAAGAACAATGAGATCAAACATGTGGCCTGATATTAGTGAGCATATCACTAAGGCGACGGGCGAAACGTTTGTTATTGCTGAGCAACAGGCTATTGGTGGCGGGTGTGTTAACGCGGCTTTTATTGTTTCGGATAGTCATCAGCGTCGATATTTTATTAAAACCAATCTTTCCTCTCTATTGGGCATGTTCGACGCTGAATTTGATGGGCTGCTTGAGATTGGTCGCAGTAATACCGTTAAATCGCCTACCCCTGTGTGCGTTGGAAGTGCAAATAATGTTGCATTCCTTATAATGGAACCGCTATCGATACAAAAGAGTCAGGATGGAGGGATAGGCCTTGAACGTCTAGGGACGAAACTGGCTGCGTTGCATTGTGTTGAAAGCCAGTTGTTTGGCTGGCATCGGGATAACACTATCGGATCCACCTCGCAGATAAACCGGCAAACTGATGATTGGGCTGCATTTTGGTGTGAGCATCGGCTTGGTTTTCAACTTCGGCTTGCCAGCCAAAACGGTTATGGTGGATCGTTATTATCGCAAGGTGAATTATTGATGAGCAGGATAAACGCGTTTTTCGCATCGTATCAGCCAAGACCTTCGTTATTACACGGTGATTTATGGTCTGGTAACTATGCCATTAATGCGCTGGGTGAGCCGGTCATATTCGATCCCGCCGTGTACTATGGTGACCGAGAAGCGGATATCGCAATGACGGAATTGTTCGGTGGGTTTTCGCCCCGCTTCTATTCTGCCTATAATGATGCATATCCGTTGGATAGCGGATACTCGGTTCGCAAGACCTTGTACAATCTATATCATGTACTTAATCACTTAAATCTGTTTGGTGAGAGTTACCTGGGTCAGGCAGAACGAATGACCGGGCAGCTGTTGAGTGAAGTTTCGTGATTACAACGGCGTTATCTTTGAATACGGTAATAGTGCCATCATGTCCAGATAGCCAAACGCCAGGACTAATAACTATCAGCATTAGCGAATAATGACCGTTAACAGCTGTACCTAACCAGAACATTTAACAGGACGTCGTACTGCCTCATGCGATTTACCATTATTCATTCCGCGACACTGGACGATACGACAATACAACGGATACTGAAAGTAATCCCCGGCGATTTATCGTTTAAAAATCAGTTTTATTTGTTAAGCCACGAAAAAAGCATACCAAGAGATACGCTGAATGCATTACGACAACAGTGTGAGCTTGATATTAATACCTTGCCTGAGCAGTTCGATCCAAGTCAAGTGCACCTACTTATTTCTGATATGGATTCCACGTTAATATCCATTGAGTGTATTGATGAGATTGCCGATTTTTTAGGTATTAAAGCAGAAGTGGCGACAATTACCGGCGCAGCCATGCGGGGGGAGATTGATTTTAATACCGCATTGCAGCAACGTGTGAGCTTGCTAAAAGGGCTAGACGCAGATGTCCTGGGGCATGTGTACGATGAGCGCCTGCAGCTGAACCCGGGGGCAGAGGTGTTAATGTCATCGCTACGCGCCAGCAGCATTAAAACCGCGCTGGTATCCGGAGGATTTACTTACTTTACCGATCGCCTGGAAACTCGTTTGCAGCTAGACTATTCACGCGCTAATCAGTTAGAAATAATTGATAACCGACTAACCGGCAGGGTGTTGGGGGACATTGTAAATGGTAGTACCAAAGCGGCATATTTGCAGCAATTAGCGCAGCAAAACAATATCCCCCTTTCAGGTACCATTGCTGTAGGTGACGGCGCGAATGACTTGGAAATGCTCCGCAGAGCTGCTCTTGGTGTTGCCTACCATGCGAAACCAACTGTTCAGCAGCAGGCCGATATTGTTATTAATTATTCGGGGCTGGATGCAATTTTACATTTATTAAGTGACAAGTGATATCAGCGTATGAGCATTTTTTCACATTCATTCAGTGACTGTAGCGATGTTAAGCATTGGTACGTCGAGCGCCTTGCTATTAGGGTAAACGTTAAGTTAGTAACGCGGTGTGCGTTGGCGCTTATCTGTTTTATGTACGCAGTAAATACGTATGCGGTTCCATTTCCCTTAATGAATGCGCGTAGCGCCGCATTAGGCGGTGTAGGCGTTGCCCATAGTTATAAAAACGCTTCGTTTTACAATCCGGCGCTCGCTGCGTTAAAGCCGGAAGGGTTCGGTTGGTACGTGATGGTTCCTAGCACATCAGAGTTTGAGACCGATCCTGACGACGTAAAAGAGGGTGTAGAGCAGATCAACGCTGGCGCGGGTGATCGTGATGCGATACTGGCTCGCATTGATAACACGATTTATGAAAGCTACGAATTCCGCAATTTTATGCTGGTCATACCCACGCCAACGCTCGGAGGTGAATTGCACTTTGCTGATTATACCTTTCAGACTGCAAAAATAGTGGCAGGTGGTATTGTCGATCATCAGGCTGTGTCGGTACGCGAAACCGGGGTTTCTGCCGCTCAATTTAGGGATATCGACCTGTTAGGTTTGCGGGATGTCTTGGTGGGGGTATCCGCAAAACTCTATTTGCTTAAAAGTTACGCTTATCGTGAACCCATTGATAGCGCCAACTTTAGTTTGGATGATGATCAAGCCAGCCGCGATTCGGTCATAAATTTTGATGTGGGTTTGTCAAAAGAATATGGTGTGTGGAAAACAGGTTTGGTGATTAAAAATATTTTGAACAGTGATAAAAAACTGGGCGATAGTGATACTGACTATAACCTGGGGCCACAAGTGAGAGTTGGCCTTGCTTATCAGTCCCGGCGGGCCACGGCGGAAATAGACCTGGACTTGACCACCAACAAGGGGGTAGGCCATGCCTCTGACACGCTTTATGCCGCGTTTGGTTGGGAGTGGCGTGTATTTCGAGGTTTTTTCCTACGGATGGGTTACAAGCAAAATTTGGTGGACGAGGCAGGCAGTGTTGTTAGTGGTGGTGTCGGACTTGAAATATCCAGTTTCTTGTTAGATTTTGTCGCTGTTTCTGATGGTGATAGTGAGGGAAGTGCCGCGCAACTCAGTTTTAAATTTTAGTGTCATACTGGGCTTGTCTCCTATCTACGCTCATCAACTCTCATTGTGGCCTTACCTTATAGTCTTACCTCCAGGCCGTGGGAGTGTAACTTTCAGGGCTATCCATTCACGTTTTACCAAATATAAGCTTGTTCTTATGTCCACCTGACAGGCTATTATTTTTCATTGAGCCAGCCGAGTGTTTTTGTATTGGGAGAAATCGATTGCAACGGCACGTTTAATTCGAAAGCCTAACGAAAAGCGTATTTCTTATTTGTTTAGCGTTAGTAATCGTAACGCTACGGACATGAGTCGTAGTAAGGATCATATTATCCTCGATTCCGTAGTTGACCGTTTGGGGCTTGACTTAACATCATGAAAAACCAACCCATTGTCCAACCTCAGCCGTTCACTCAGTGTGTGAGTCGTTACCTGGTTTATCACTGCCTCTCTAACGCTAATGCGGTGTTGCGACTTTTGCTAAGGACGATGGCCATTAGCGGCAAGTCGCGCCTTACCCTGGCGCTTCAAGAACGGCGCTAAATCCGGGTTCAACTTCGGAATTTAGGGTTATGATTATGCATGAATTTCCCTACAAAATTGAACGTTAAGCTAATAGTATAAACTCTATAGCGTTAACGGCTACGCATAGACTGTTACAACCTGTTTACCTGAAGTGCTTGCTCATTCACGGCTTATGTCATGTTATTTGATATATATCCGTAACGATTAAGATTTAGGTGTTAATAGCACTCCCTCTTACATCCATGGCGGTGTTGTTGTGCGCGCAGTATCGGGCTATTACTCGTCATTTTGTTTAGTCATGAAATGAATGCGAGGCACTCTTAACACCTAAATTTCAAACGCTAAGGGTGTATAAATAGCATATTGCCAGTATTACGAGCTAGGTTCAGCGAACACGGATCAATGCTAAATATAAAATAATTATTTACAAGGCGTTGGTGTTCGTTTGATTGTATTTTGAAAGTGCTTGATCAATCATTTGCAATGTCGTATTTTGTAGCCTGAGCTTTTGATCTTATGTGATGGCTGTGGGGAGCAGTTGTATGGGACCGTTGTATATAACTCTTGTATATAACCCTCGTCTGTAACCGTTATATGTGACAATCGACAATAAGTAACGCCGTTATTAGTGAGTGTGTTGTTATGCCGGGGTTGTTATATCGGGATTTTTATATCGGGGTTGTTATATCAGTGTCGTTATTCCTATAGTGTTAGCCGTATGTAGTTCTAAGCGATGTTGTAATGGGGTGCGCTTTTATTTATCGCAGCACGATTTACCGTAAGCCTGTTGACCAGTAAGTTTATCTTATAGTGTTTATCGTATAGTAACTTACTCATACAGCAATTACGGCCAAAAATTGTTTTACGTTTTAGTACAAGGATGTTGTTGTGGGAGCTGTAGATTTATCAAAGCATTTTTTAATTGTTAAGCTGAAAAATGTATCTGTATTAAGTGCTGTATTCGCTGGATCGCTAGTGCTCCTTCCCTCGGTTATTATCATTTCGTTTTTCTTGCCTGACGCCGCCCCCACTGATTATCCACATCGACTGGCCGGCCAGCAACTGGCGTTATATGGCAGTAATGAAGTCCCCGCGTGCGCAACCTGCCATGGGCCAGAGGGTGAGGGTGACTTTCGTCTCGGTATTCCAAGGCTGGCGGGCTTGCACCCGGAATATATTAAAAAACAACTGGAAGATTTTTCGCGCAATCCGCTAAAAACACGAGTGGTGCTTGAGCCAATTGCGCGTGATTATGTTAAAACGCCACGTACTTATGGCGATTTAACTGTCTTTACACCAGGTACCCGTAACGATCTTGATATGAATGATGTGGCCAGAAGGTTAAGCGAGGCCGATCGGCATAACCTCGCGATTTACTTTAGCAAGCTCTCGTTTATGGCAACACCCACCGCCTATGATTTTGAAACCCTGGAGCGAGGTGAGGATTTAGCCTTGCGCGGTAAACCAGAGTATGGCTTACCCGCCTGTGTGTCTTGCCACGGACCGAAAGGTGAAGGTTTCGGTGCTGTATTCCCACCCTTGGCGGGCCAACCACTGGCCTATTTAGTCAAACAAATTGATCAATGGCAAACCGGTAAGCGGGATAACGACCACTTATCATTGATGAAAAATATTGCTATCCAGCTGACGGACGGCGACAAGATAAATGTGGCCGCCTACTTTAGCAATCAATCCTATTCAGTTAACCTTGAAAAGCGTTAGGTCGGTGCTATGAAACCGTTTGATATAATCATGTTCTTGTGTGTCGGGATGGTCTTGTCTGGCGCTGTATCCATGACATTTGCACAAGAACTGGGGGCTACCCTGGATAGCCTGGAGGTACGCCCCAGCCTGGTGAACCCTCGGTTGAGTTTGCCAACCCAACTAACCCAAGTGCATGTTGTCAGTCCCGGCGAGTATTTTTCACCGCCGCTGGTCGCAGATATTCCGGATGACAAATATGGTGATATGGTGCGAATGGGGCGCGATATATTTGTTAGCACAGCTAAGTATGCCAGGCGCTATACCGGCAATGGCTTAAGCTGCTCGAGTTGTCATTTGCAGGAGGGGCGAAAGCCACATTCAGGGCCCCTATGGGCCGCCTTTGGCATGTATCCCATGTATCGTCACAAGATACGCACGGTTGTCACCTTTGAAGAGCGGGTACAGGATTGCTTCTTATATAGCATGAATGGCATTGCGCCCACCCTGGATTCACCGGAAATGAAAGCGTTGGTAACCTATGCACAGTGGTTGTCCAAAGGTGCTCCCGTTGGGGTGAGCCTGCCTGGGCGGGGTTTTCCTGAGGTTAAGCGCTCGCAGGACCTAGATCCCAAGCGCGGTAAAATCGTTTATGAAACTCATTGTGAAATTTGTCACGGTGTAGATGGTAAAGGTCAGAAGCATACCAACGGTGATGGTTATATGTTTCCGCCATTGTGGGGTCGTGATGCTTATAACAAGGGTGCCGGTATGCAGCGTATTAAGACATTGGGGCAATTCATTAAAGGTAATATGCCCCTGGGGGCGAGTTTCAGCTTGTCGGATCAGGCGTCGTTAGACGTGGCGATGTATATCTGGCTGCAAGACCGACCTCGAAACCCAAAAATGAGCTGGGCCATGGATTTCTTTTTTCCCAATATGGCACATTAATATGACATATCACGCAAACATCTCGCACCGATGACGAGAATTCCTTCAGGTACATTGCGGTGAATTGGATCTACGGGGTATTGCCATTCCTGCGATGGTTGCCAATGCTGAGTCCTAATGTGGTAAAAGCCGACGTGGTTGCCGGTGTAACCGCAGGTGTATTGGTGTTACCACAGGCCATAGCGTTGGCGGCGTTAGCGGGTATGCCGCCGGAGTATGGGCTTTATACCTCGATATTCCCGGTAATGTTTGCCGCGCTCTTTGGTTCATCCTGGCATGCTATGGCCGGTCCGAATACCGCGCTGTGCATACTCATTGCCTTTACCATTGCACCCTACGCCAGCATCGGGTCACCCGAGTGGATTCAATACGCCATTACCCTGGCTTTCATGGCGGGGGTTATTCAAATCATCTTTGGTGTATTACGCCTGGGTATCGTCTTTAATTATTTTTCAAAAACTGTGACGGTTGCCTTAATTACGGGAGTGGGTGTCATTATTATTATTTCCCAGTTGGGTAACTTTATGGGCGTGTTGATGAATACTGCCGAACCCCTGGAAAATGCCCTACCGCAGGTGATTTACGCTATATCGAGGGCCAATGGATTTGCAGTGTTGGTTGGCGTGGTGACGGTGTGCTCGGGTATTATCGTTAAACGTTATTACCCCAAACTGCCTTTTTTAATTATTGCCGTGTTGGTTGGGATATTGTTTTCATTGGGGTTAGAGCTGCTGTTTGGTAAGGCTGCTGTGGGGCTGGATAAGCTGGGTACCATGTCATTATCTGCTTTGCCGTGGTCGGCGCCAGATTTCAGTCCCGAAAATTTTTCTGAAGCATCCCAGGGGCTATTACCGGCGGCGTTTGTAATTGCTTTTTTAGGTTTAATACAGGCATCGGTGATTGCGCGCGCCATTGCAAGCAAATCCGGCCAGTACGTGGATATCAATCAAGAAGTTCTCGGGCAAGGGGCGTCGAACCTCGTGGGTAGCTTTGTTTCATGCTTTCCCAGTTGTAGTTCTTTTAACCGCAGCGCCTCCAATTTTGACTCGGGTGGCCGAACGCCTTTGGCCGCACTGGTATCAGTGGTCACTCTGGCCATACTGGTGGTATTTGCAACGCCGCTGATTGCGCTTATGCCAATTACGGTTATGGCGGGAATATTGCTGTTGGTTGGTGTCGGGCTTATTAAAAAGAGCGACATACGACAAATTTTTATGGCCAAGTGGGAAACCCGGATTATCTTTATTCTGATATTAGGTACAACTGTTTATGGAGGGGTTGACGATGCGGTGTTTCTTGGTATTGCCTTGTCAATTATTGCCTACCTGAAAAGTGTGTCCAAACCTCGAATTGTGCTATTAAATGGTGAGGCAGCACAGCACCACTGTGCCCAGTTTGGTAATGCACCCCCCGTTGTTATGGTGACAGAACGTAATCGCAGTGTCGGGGCCATTGAGCGCCGGTTACAAACATTACCTGAAGAACGACGTTTGACGGTGGAAATGCCGGCGCAATGCTCTGTTACTAATGGTTCTACCGCTAAAGATTTTACAACTAATGGTCCTGTAACTAACGGTCCAGCAACTAACGGTCCCACCCAACGCTCTGCGCCTACGGTATTGCAAATTTCCGGTAGTTTATTTTTTGGTTCGGTGTTTCGCCTGGAGCAAGCGTTAACGGCACTAAGGCAGCAGGATGGTGGTAAGGGTGATTTGATTATTTCAGGTGAAGACCTCCATTCCATCGATAGCACCGGTGCTGAACTGATAACGCGCGAAGCACAGCATCGCATTAAGTTAGGAGCACGGGTGCAATTGTGGTTGCGCAATCATGATCACGATTCAGTTTTGCATATCAGTGGTCTCATCGACTCCATTGGTAAAGAAAATATTTATTATAAATAGTGGGCAATGGATGGGGCGAGGTGAGCAGTTTTATATGGTTAAACGCAAATTAATCCGTTGATCGCTTAAACGTTACGTCAATGATCGACGTGAAAATGAAAAATAGTGATCTTTCACTCCCTAATGGGTGGGTCCAAAAACGCGGCATCGATTGTCATCCAATCGTAGTGCCCATTACCGTATTGTGTCCCTTGCCAAGGACTAAGGTCATTGCCGGTGGAGCATGCCTTGAACTGGACGTTGAGATTGGCTGGCAATTTGGTGTTCAACTGACTAATTTAGGTTTATAAAGAGGGTGTTAACGATGCGTTTTCAACAATTATTACTGGCGATAAGCCTATTGCTATTTATTAATACTGCCTGGTCCATTGAGGCGCCGCGCTATCGTTTGTTACTCCAGGTGAGCGAAGACAGTCTGGATAAGCTTAACCTAGCGTTAAATAATGCTAAAAATGTGCAAAAAGCGTTTGGCCCGGAAAATGTTGAAATTCAAATGGTGGTGTTTGGCGCCGGTGTTAATACCCTAAAATATTATGTGCCTGCGCCTATTGCGGATAAAGTGAAGGCGTCGGTTTATAGCGGGGTGCGCATTGTGCTTTGCGAAATTGCCATGCGCTCGGCCAGGTTGCGACCTTCTGATATGTTACAGGAGGTGCGTTATGTGCCATCCGGCGCGGCGGAAATAGTGGAAAAACATACACAAGGATGGGCTTACATTCGGCCGTGAAGCAGCCGCGTACACATCGCATGGGTGGGGTCGTCAATTGGCTGTGTTGCGGCATGATATTGTGCGCTACATGGCTGCCAGTGGCTTATGCGGGTAATGGTACCATCACCCTGATGCATATGGGTGATATTCATGGCCACCTCGTACCGCGTCCGCATTGGCGGGACAGCGATGCGGCCTCTCAATACAAGGTGGGGGGGCTGGCTTATTTATACACTGCAATAAAAGAAATTAGGGCGCGCCAGCCTAATAGCTTACTAATTAATACCGGCGATACCATCCAGGGTTCAGCAGAAACTCTATTCTCTCGTGGTCAGGCAATTGTTGATATACTGAATAAGTTTGACATCGATGTTTATACACCCGGAAATTGGGATTTTCTGTATGGTACTGAGCGTTTTATTGAGCTATTCGCGGGTAACAACCCCAAGGCCAATTGGAATGCGCTCGCAGCGAATTTATATTATACCACGCTCTACCATTTTCCTCTGTCGCCTTATCCTGAGACAGCGGGTCAACGGGTACTGCCTTCCCATATTATTAAGCAGGTAGGCGAGGTTCGAGTCGGAATTGTCGGGCTTACCGCTGACCGTGGTCCACAAATGGTTAGCCCGTTTATTATGGATGGGTTTTATCTGAGTCCGGGTGAAGAAGAGCTGGCGCAAGCGATTCCGTTGTTGCGTGAAGAGCATGGCGTCGACATCATTGTGCTAATGTCAGAGCGTGGCCTAGGGCCTAACCTGGATATTGCGGAGCGTATTCCCGGTATCGATATTATTTTGTCGTCGGATATGCACGAGGAAACCCGCGAAGTGCTGCAAGCAAAAAGTGGCACCTTATTAATTGAAGAAGGCCAGGACGGCACCATGCTGGGCGAAATAACTCTCACTATAACGGACAAAAAAATTAGTCATTGGGCCTGGAGTCCGCATTTTATTAATACCTTGGATTACCAGCCGGACCCGGAAATTCAGGCCATGATTGAAACAGCCCGACGCCCCTTCGTTAAAGGTGAGGGTTTTGTGTCGCACGTAAATCCCATTAACGCGGCTTTATTACGTACCCCGATTGATACAGTTATTGGCAATACTAAGACGCCATTGCATCGGGCTAACTTCTCAGATGCGGCTTCCCTGCCAGCCGTGATAGAAGGTTCGTCTCACAATTTTTTATCGGACGCATTCAAACAAGCCTGCAACGCTGATGTGGGGGTGATGAGAGGGTTTCGTTATGGCACCCACATTGCGCCAGGTCCAATACGACTTGAAGATATTTATCACTATATTCCTATCGGGCCACAAATCGCCTGTGGACAAATTTCCGGGGATCGATTGTTTCTTGCTATTGAACGATCAGCCGACGATGTGTTAAGTGGTTGGGTTGGCGGTTGGGGGGGCGGCTGGTTATTGGGGCTTTCCGGTGTTACGTATACGCTCGATCCGGGCAATGAGTATCGGGTGCGGGTGTCCAACCTGAGAATTAATGGCGAACTGCTCGATACGGCGCGACTGTACAATGTTGCAGGCTATTGGTATCTGGATAGTTCAAATAAAATTAATGGTATGACAGCCCAGGATATCAAGGTGCTTAAAGACCGATACGGCGGCATTGTCGATGCAACTGAGGTGGTTGCATATTATCTTCAATCCCTTCCCACCAAAACCGTTGATCCGGAGGCAAACCGTGTGCGCTTGTTAGGACCGTTGCCAAAACCAATTGGTGGTAGCAAAGAAATACAGCCGCTGCGTGGTGTGCCCAGGCCGAATTATTGATCGCGGTACCGATTCACCGTGCCGTTACAGAGAAATTTCAACTCCCAAATTGATAATGGCGCTGCGTGGAAGTGTATCGCCATCGACATCAACTTCATCCAGCCCATAGGCCACGTCTAGGTTAAAGACTTTAAACAGGGTGGCACCAAAGGTGAGGTAACTTAACTCACTACCCGCTAAGTTGGCGCGATAGCCGGCTCTTACCGCGGGAATAATCCAGCCAGGTGAAGCGTATGCGGCGCTTACCGTTGCCCACTGATAGTCATCACCAAAGGGGTCATTTGCCGCGTTGGCGTCAAAGCCCACGCCCAGTACCCAGTTCTGGTTTTGTGAAAATAACGCACCTTCCAGTTTTAGTTGTGTTTCCATTACATAGCTACCCTGTTTCTGTAAACGTAAAAAAATGGGGCCGCTAGTGTTGTAACCAGTATTGTCAATGTTGTTGTACTTAAACTCCGGTTCATTAATATTGGTTAACGTGGCACCAGCCCGGTAGTGTTGGGCTTTCCATAACAGACCAATGTCCAGACCAAACCCGGTGTCATCGGTAAAGTCCTCATCGCCAATATCATCAAATAGGTCTTCGGAGTTTTCCACATCGCCCATGCGAACATTGAGCTGGGTTAAGCCTACCCGGTAGAACTTTCCCCTTACCCCGCCGTATAAGTCGCCATTTTGGGCAGACAGCATCAGGCGACTGTAACCCAGTGCTAATTCAGCCGTGGCTGCAGCTCTTACCAGCAAAGTGTCATCATTGTCGACACTAAAGCTGGATTGCCCTACGGTGTAGTTAATGTCATCGGTGGTGCTTGAAATGTTAGTGGAATCAAAGCGGATGTCTGTATGTAGGATTTCGGCGCGGCTGGCCAAGGAAAAGTTGGCATCAAACACAAGGCTGCCGCCGAGCCAGTCAGCGGATACCACAATTGGCATTAAAGGTACATGCATGGAAACATAGGCTTTACCAAAGCCGTCTTTTTCAATCGCGGTCAGTGTGGCATTGAGTGAATCGATGGCTACGCCAATTTCACTGGCTGTTTGCGCCAGGTCAGCCGGCGTGGTAATCACATCGATATTGATATCATAAAAATTATTCACCTGCGCATCGATGACATCGTACATATTGTCAATGGAGCCATATTCCACCCCGGCACCTAAAGAGCTTAAAATGCCAAACCGGTATTGATTACCGCTGTTTTTTAAGACGGCAGCACCTGCTGCGGGGTTGGTGATATTGGACATGATCGTCTGGCCATTGCTGATATCGCCATAGGTCAAGTTGGGGCCTAACGGATGATATACCGGCGTTGCGTAAGCGATGGATGTGAGCGAGGTTGCAATCGCAACGGTGAGTAGGCGTTTCATTTTATTTCTCCGAACTTAACCCGTTTTCAGTTCCACATACGTCACAAGTGTGTTGATATCGCAGGTGTTATTTGCGACTCGATGACCGGGTTGGTTGTTTGATTCAGTGTTATTCAACGTAATACTGTGTAATACAGCAGATCGTAGAACCCATCGGCCGTAGCGTTTAATCCTTTAGTTAGCATGGGGCTGTGATAAAAAATAGTTGTTTATTGTTTATATGTGCGCTTGTGAGTCTTGACCAAGATATCAGCGTCCCATGTCATGAATAAAGTATCGGGAGCGGTGGTTTATAAGGAACGTTAGCCTATCGACACGACAGGATATTTATACCCGTAGCGTTTAGATAACATGGCTATTCAAGCGATCCGTTGCCTGGCCGCTAATGATTCAGATTGTGGGTTTCGTCCGCGAATGATTCGTTTTAGCGTATGCTCCAATATATACCAGTGGGTCAAATCAATAAAGTTGGTTTTTGAACGATTTTTTTGAATGGCTTTTTATTGGGCGAATTTTTATTGGAACGAACGTTTATTGGAATAAATAAAGGCTTTTAGAGGAATATGGAAGACTCGGCTCAGCCTGATTTGATTTCGGATATTATGGATCGTTTGGAAAAAACCGGCGATTTACCGATTTTTAGCGCCAGTGTGAATCGTGTGCAACTGGTAGGTTCAGACCCAAACTCCGATGCCATGGGGTTAGCGGTCGAAATGCTAAAAGACGCCAACCTGACAACCAAGCTCCTCAAGCTAGCCAATTCATCATACTATAATCGCGGCGCGGTAAAAATCGGCGCGTTGTCGCGTGCCGTCGTACTCTTGGGGTTTGAAGCCGTTAAAAGCACCGTGCTGACAATGAAGCTGCTGGATAGCTTTCAGTTTGACCACCCAGGGGTTGATCTAAGTAGTAAGTTGGTGGGAGCCTACATGTCGGCAGGTTTTGTAAAGGAATTGGCGGCGGAGTGTGGCATAAAAGGGGTTGAGCAAACGTATGTTTGTGGCTTACTGCATAATCTTGGCGAAATCATCGTTGGTTATACGATGCCAGATGAATATCTGGAAATGAAAAATATAGTGTTAAGTCAGAACCAACCCTGGGCTGAGGCACAAAAAGAAGTATTAGGCATGTCTTTCCAGGATATCGGGCAACAAATTGTGGAGAGTTGGGAGTTTCCGGACACGGTTACGCAAACAATGACAACCTTTGTGCCCAAGAAAACCAAAGGTCCCATTAAAGATAAAAATGAATTAAATCGCTCGTTAGTTTCGTTAAGCCACCAAATGATGGAATTGCTCTATTCGGATAATCCCTCAACCACCCTTAGTTTCTCTGAAGTCCGGCGTCAATTGGTCTCGGTAAGTGGAATAAACGCAGACGCTATCAGTAATTGCCTGGAAAAGTCCTTTAAGCAGTCGTACGAACTGGCTGAGGAGTATGGTATTGAAAAATCTACGTTATTGCCAAAACAGCATCAACCCGGCGGTGATGATGTTCGGGACAAATTTGCCAACCAATTAAGCGCTCATATTACCATGGATGTACCAGAGGAGTGCTCAGGTGATGACGATTATAGTGATGACGATGGGTATGATGATGAGCCTGAGGATATCAGCGCAGGGGGAGGCGGTTCGCGTGCTAGCAAGGTTAATTCGGCCGGTTGCAGTGGTGATGCCAGCGCCATGTTGTCGGTGCTTGATGAGTTAACCGGTATGATTACCAGCAAAGCCCATATCAACTCTGTTTTTAATAAAGTGTTGGATGGAATGCACCGTGGTGTTGGTTTTGACCGCACGATGCTTGCACTATTAAGTCCGGATCACAAATTTTATTCCGGGCGCATGGTTGCCGGGAAAGGCGTTGAGGCGTTAAAGACGTTTTTTTTGCAGGTTCAGGTAAATGTTGATAATGATCTTTTTTCTTCGCTGATAATGAAAGGCGGCGAAATGTTGGTGCCGGACGCCACCAAGGGCGATTGGTTGAATTTATTGCCGGAAGGGTTTGTTGGAAAAATAGGAACCCGATCCTTTTTGGTTGCCTCGGTGCGGGTTAATGATCGGCCGGTTGGTTTGTTTTACGGCGATAAATACAAAACAAAAACTAAAATCACCCGAGAAGATCAACGTGGATTTATGCAGCTAGTGGCCCAAGCTCAATTAGCGCTACAGATTCGTTGATTGCTTTTTGGATTATTTTGTAAATTACGTTGTAAATTATTTTGTGAATTACTTTATGGATTACTTTATTGATCACTTCACTGGTTAGATCGCCGTCTATATTTCCGCTTTATTCGTGTAATTTACCTATATTTTAATTGAGCTCCAGGGGCGGGCCAGTTAAAATACGCCTTTCTCCAACTTTTGTTTTCAGCGTTATCGTTCAGAATTAGCTCCCAGGGGTGTGATCTCAGGGCTTCGGCTTTCGCACGTTAAGTTTCCGCACGCTCGTTCTCAGGCTTCAGCGTTTGTTTATGGTGTCTTAGAATAACAGACGCGGCATTCTTTATACCGATAGCAAACTAGTGGTTATTAGTCTTGCGGGCCATGTTTCCAGGTGAGCATGGCAGGTGAGAACTGTCGTTGAGAATTACGAATCATAATCGCAAATATACAGTAAAGGGGCTCCATGCAGTCATTGTCAACTTCAATTGTGCAATATATTGACCACGCCAGCGAGTGGTTTGGTCGCATTGTATCGTGGCTTGTACTCTTGTTAGTGTTAATCATCGTTTACGATGTAGTGATGCGGTATTTCTTTCAATCCGGTTCAGTGGCATTACAGGAGCTGGAATGGCACCTGTTTGCCCTGCTCTTTTTGCTGGGGGGGGCATACACACTTAAACATGATGGCCATGTGCGTGTGGATATATTTTACCAATGCAAATGGATGAACGATCGTAAACGGGCCTGGATCGATCTGCTGGGTAGTTTGTTTTTTTTGGTACCATTTAGCGTGCTAATTATTGTCTCTTCATGGCCATTTGTAGCGCGAGCATTTTTAATTGCAGAAGGTTCTCCTGACCCGGGAGGGTTGCCTTACCGTTTTGTATTAAAGGCAATGATCCCTCTGGCATTTGTTTTGTTGGCATTGCAGGGGCTGGCGGTTATTATACGTAGTATCAAAGTGATTACCTCTCCAACGGCTATCGACTCCCTGGCGGTAGTGTCAACCACGTTAGATGCGGCTACGTTAGATTCAACGGCGTTAGATTCAGCGACGCCAGATTCAACGACGTTAAATAATAAAAATAAGGATTCTTGATGGAAGTATGGGCTATTGTCATGCTGGCAATTGCGGTTGCCGTATTATTGTTGGGCTATCCCGTTGCCTTTAGCTTGGGTGCTGTCTCTTTGTTGTTTGGTGGTATCTTTCTTGGTCTGGAGTTTTTTTCCTTATTACCGCTGCGTATTTGGGGGATAATGACCAACTTCACTTTATTGGCCGTGCCGCTCTTTGTCTTTATGGGCGTGGTGCTGGAAAAGTCCGGTTTGGCCGCTGACCTATTAAACACCATGGGTGAATTATGCGGCAGGCTCAAGGGTGGGTTGGGGATCTCCGTCGTGTTGGTTGGGGCCTTATTGGCAGCAACGACCGGTGTTGTTGGCGCAACCGTCGTAACGATGTCAGTGATTGCGTTGCCCGTAATGCTCAAAAATGGTTATAAGCCGGAGTTAGCCACAGGAACCATCGCCGCCGCAGGCACTCTGGGGCAGATTATTCCCCCCAGTATTATATTGGTGCTGCTGGGCGATGTGGTTGGCGTACCCGTCGGGCGCTTGTTTATGGGCGCGGTTACTCCCGGCTTGTTTTTAATATTTTTGTTTGTGCTGTATATATTACTGATTTCCCGGCTCAAACCAGGCTGCGCACCAGCCTATACCGATAAGCGTCATCAGCGAGAAGCCGTGCATGAGAATTCTGATGAAAATGCGCATGAAAACTCCGGCAACCTCTCCGGCGACCATGAGTCGGCAGCGCGTTTTTATATTCGTGTTATTAAAAGCCTGGTGCCACCGCTATTGTTGATAATAGCCGTATTGGGGTCGATTTTTATGGGGATTGCATCGCCAACAGAGTCTGCTGCTGTGGGCGCGTTAGGTGCATTGTTGCTGGCCGCTATTCATAAAAAGCTAAAGCTTAACAACTTGCAGGAAGCCATGCGCAGTACTACCCGAATGACCAGTATGGTGTTTTTTATCCTCATTGGTGCAACCGCATTCGGCCTGGTGTTTCGTGGCATGGGGGGCGACGACCTGGTGGAATCCGTGATGACAAACTTGCCCGGCGGCGTGTGGGGCTTTTTGTTTGTTAGCATGGCGATCATCTTTTTACTGGGGTTCTTCCTCGACTTTATCGAAATATGCTTCATTGTTGTGCCCATACTGGCACCCATTGCGCAACTGATGGGGATAGATCTAATGTGGTTTGCCATACTAATTGCGGTGAACTTACAGACTTCGTTTTTAACACCACCGTTTGGTTTTTCACTGTTTTACCTAAAAGCGGCGGCACCACCAGGGATTAAAATACAGCAAATATACCGTGGGGTTATTCCCTTTGTTATTCTTCAGCTAATCACCTTGGTGTTTCTCATTATGTTTCCAGTCCTAACTACGTGGTTGCCGGATTTAATGGATAGCCTGCGAACCCGATGATTTGTTACTTTGATTACCCCATCGAACGGGGGGCGAAGGTCACTAAAGCCTTGTAACTTAGGGGCTGTATGAATTGTTTAGCAATCCTCGTTATCGGAAAAGCGGCCGAGTTTTTTGGCTACTGATGCGCGTGTGGAGGTAGACAATAAAAGCCCGGCAATTCCTAAAATTAAGATAGCGCTGGAAATAACCAATATCTTGTCCCACTCCATGGTTTTTATATCAACGGTTAACACCCGGGTCAGGGCGGTAATCGCAATATAAACCAGAAATATTACTGGTAGTCGTCGGGTTTTGAAATAAATCCCCACCATCGCCCCCAATTCTAGGTAAATAAACAGTAACAATATATCCTTTAAGCCGGCATGCCCCCTGTCGATGATAATCAAGTACTCATAAACGGCTGACCAGACCACAGTGGCACCAATAACAAACAAGCCGAGAAGATGGAATCCATCTACAAATGCATTACCGATAATTTCAAAACGTTTGTGTAAATCTTGCATATAGACCTTCAGTTGGTTGCCTAACGGCGAATTGATTGATGGGCTATTATATACCCAAAGGGTTTAAGAACTAGGCATTTATAACACGCCCCTTTTTGTCCATGGCGGCGTTGCTCCTCCTTCCATGGGGCCCGCCATGCTGCGTTGTCGCGCCTAGCCACGAACAAAAAATGACGCACTCTAAACACCTAATTCTCAAACGCTTTGGGTATATACCCAAAGCATCTGAAATTACGGGTATGTCGTAGCAACCTGATACCATGTTGCCACAGCTCGCCCGTTAAGTGTTGTCAATTCAGGGAATAAACTCAATAACCCCGGTGGGTTAGCATTGCTGCCAATATTACCATCAATCGATTGCGCTCAATGTTGACCCGTCAATGAATTATAGCGCTAACGGTCTGCCTTCCACGCTATTGTGCTTTTACCAATAATAGCATCTGTCCTCAAATGGGGGTTGGGTATGGTTCGTCGCGTTTTCTGGGGTTGTTGTGGTCAGGTTTCCCCCCATCCGCAAAATATGACCCGGGGAGATTATCCACAACATTAGCATCCGGGGGAGGTTTACCTGACCCAAGGAGGCCAGGTTGACGTTATTGTAATACAAAAAATATCGATTATATGGATTGTTTGTCCGGTAGGTGGGACCTGGTCGCCACCAAGGGCCCATACGCTGTGAGGTCTAGGGGCACCGTAGAAAAGTATTATTCACCAGTCCAGGGTCGCTTTTCCTGTGGTTTATGAAAGCAGCAGCTGACGGTTATGATTACAAATAAACAGCTTACCTACCTCATCAAGCCACTGATTTTACTTGCTTGAACGAATTGTAAATATTAAGCCTCTACAGACACTGCACCGATAAGCTCCAATCAGAACGCACAGTCCCGGGGCTCAACTCAATAACTAGTGTCGCTGGCAACCCATTTACAACAACTAGTCGAAAAGCATCATCAAAAAAGCTGATCGTCAATGCGTATCCACGTTCGATGCTGTGTGGAAAGTGCCTCATAGCAAAACAAAAACAATTGCTTAGCCTATTCGGTAAGGTGAGAAATCGTGTGATTACATTGAGGTGAGCATAAGTCTGCGTAAATTGTTAATAGATAAAAAAATTCATGCTATATTATATGATTTGTATGTCTAGTTAATATAGACTTAAAAATTACATACCCAGGAGAATATGTATGCAGGTAAGAATTACGAAATATATTTTATCAATCTTAATTTTGTCGGTTGGTAATGTAGTATATGCGGCAAATGCTACTGTAAAAATCAATGCAATTATACCAGATTACATGCCTGATCAAATACGTTTTACAGTTGATGCTAATATTGGTGGTTGTGTTAGCGGAACGTGGCTCGATCGATTTGGAAGTGGTACGGATGAAAGTACGAAAAGAGAAAATAATAAAATTGCATATTCTACGTTACTGGCAGCATTAATGGCAGGTAAACGTGTAAACGTTTTCGTAGATGAGTCAACTTGCCAAGTGACGAATTTACAGCTCAGTAGTCAATGATAGGGGATTAACATTGCTACTCCTGGAAAGAGGTGCGCACGAATAATGGCTCAAACGCCTATAACTTTAGCGAAGCTCCTTCGTGTTCTTAGCAAGGGTGTTCGAGTCAATGACGTCACTGTCCTATCGCAAGTTGATGGCATAGGACAGCAAAGTCGTCTCTCAACAGCTGTCGTTATGTGTTTGTAAAAAATATACGTCAATTATTTTTGTAATAAATGGAGAGTGATTAATGAAAAAATTGGTAATTCTTTTTACCTTGTTAATGCCAGCAATTTCAAATGCTGTTTTTTAAGGTAGTACAGTTCCAAAAAGACCCGTATCCGGACTCTCAGTTCATTAAACTAATCGACCCGCCCTAGCGGGTGGTGGTTGCATTTTTCAGTAGTTGACGGTACAAAAACAAAAGCCCAACGGTAAATATATAGAAAGTTGAGGGAGCCGGTATCTCTCTTACGAGAGCGACACCAGCCCTCCCGTATACGCGAGAGCTGGGAAACCAGTCGTCAAAGACCAATTCTGCTTTGCTACCATATTTTGTAAAATCTCGCTCGATATAATCATCACTGACATTGGCAATATTGTAATGATTGTCGTCGTCAGCGTCAGAGCCATAATAGGCTCTGGAATCTCGAAATGGATCACCATTATCAAGGAAATATCCCCCGGCTGCGTAGGTGTCACCAAACATGTCAATAAATGTATTATGAGGGCCAAGCTCATTGATGCTATCGTATGCAAGTGTATGGCTTTGTGTAATTGACTCTGCTGGGGTAAATGTCATTCCAAAATCAAAGGTATTAAAGAGGGAACTCATTTCAACGTTACTAGCCAAGCGCCAGCCGCCACCATCATAAGTAGTTGCTATGCCTCCTAACGCCTGATCAATACTTTGGCCAATGGTAACGTCCCACTGTAGCCATTCTAGGCTATTACCAATCACAAAATTTGTTGATTCGTCGTGGGTATAATTTTTATAACTTATAATGCCGGCATTTGCTATGCCTGATAGAAAGCAAGCTAATAGTAGTGCAATTATTTGAATTTGGTTTTTTGGTGTCTGCGGGTCGATACGTGCGAAGCTATTTATAATATTATTTAAATTTTCCAACATTTGCTCCTAATATTTTTCTGCAATATTTCTACGATCTTGGGTATATGCTCGTACACTAATTATCGGGAATTTCGATGGTTTAACGCCGCTTGATTTCTAAGTATGGCTTTCGTTAGAGCCAATTATTATTAGTGACAATGATTTATACACTCGCTTCCTATATCTGGTTAAATACCAAAACATGCGTTTATTTCCAAACGAATTATGCTAACGGTATTCGTGAAGTAAACAAGATGAAGTGCATAGGCAATTCTATACTAGAAAACACCAGTAGTCTTGTGGAATCGAATGTTGTAGCAGTATGGCGTGCACTTTATACAACTTTGTGGGCATGATGTTATCTCCACGTAATTGAAAAAACCGATTAAGTAGCTTGGGTTAATGCTGCCTTTTGGAGCAATGCCGTCAGTGTCGAGTGCGATGTATTCTCAGTATCGGTTCGTGATCTATCCTGTGCTTGGCGCCGGACTACTGGCACTCTGTATTCTTGTGCTCGAATAGTCTTAATATGAGAATGAGTATAATCGCTAAGAATTAATGTTTGGTACCAATGAAAAGCTGGTGTAGCAGTGTTAGGCTTATTGTATGATGTTGAATTTTTGGATGGCAGCTGCGTTGAGTTGTATTACGGTTGTGACGATACATCCACTGATTTTATGTTTAAACAGCCCATAACTGCTGGGGTGGCTTCCTCTGCTTTGTTCGATAAAGTATTTCTTGATGGGTTCGGGTTGTATGGCTCTATGCCTTCACTGATGAATGGATGCTATTAATACTGATGCTATAGGTGGTGATTATTCTATAGCGTTAATGATAGCTAGAAGCCACGATTCAAGTGTTTTGGTAAATGGTGTGTGGGCATGTTAGTCGGAGCATAGGGTTGTAGTTGCCGCCCTGCTACTATTACTGTTTTCGTAATTGGAATTCTGGGGGTTGGTTTTTTATACGAAGAAGCATTGGCAGATTAAGTGCTAAAGTGTAGCACTTAATCTGATAAGTTATTCCTTATTTTATTTTATCAGTTGAATACAGATGAGTCGTTCTTGAGCCGATGGCCAAAGTTGACTACTTCAGCTTATCGGTTGGCTGGATAATAAGGGCAATACTTTCACGTCTTAAAAAAGTTCGGAGCAAACATTGTCATCGCTTATCGAATGCTGGCGGTTAGAGGGCGTTGCCCATCATGGTCCGGAAGGTTGTTAGGATTATTGTTCCTTTTATCGGGTTGCTATTGTCAGAACGGGTATCTTAACTTGGTGTTTGTTATACCCTTCTTGTCGAGTAGTGCTCTGAAAAATTTCAGCGGTTAGTCAGCGATTTTCTGGCTAAATATACCCATAAAAGAGCGAGGAGTACGGCTATGTTTGATATTATAGGTGTGATATATTCGAATTCATGCCTAGACCTCTTCGCATAAAACATCCAGCAGTTTGGCGACAATTTTTATTGGGGGCAGACTAGTGGTTGGTTATTCTTTGGTCGAAGTTTCGGCGGTATTTAGCGTGAAATACGTCAGCGTTTCATCGGTGAGCGTACGATATCAATGCTGGTGTATAAGACGATGGCGGTTTGGTGTAGTGAAAAAAATTGAGCTGATTAAGTGTCGATTATAGTCAATATAGACGTGGCCCTTCGTACATGATAATTAAGTCAGAAATAGAAAGATGGGATGGAAAGTCGGCAAGTGACATTGGTGACATATATACTCGCCATTGCCATGAATCGTCATTTGTGTCAGAAATTATTACTTTCATCGGGGTGGATAAACTCCAGAAGGGCGCTACCTGGTTGTTAAAGCGATATCTCGAAAACGAGAAAGAATTAAGTAAATCTGAAGTTATCTCTATTTATAAAAACCTCGAGGTAATTGACCATTGGGAATCAAAGCTACATATACTCCAAAGCCTTCCCTTTATGCCAATTGGAAACCGTCAAAAAAACAAGGTGGAAGCGTTTCTTAGAAAATGTTTGGTCGATAATAATAAGTTTGTAAGGGCGTGGGCTTACAATGGATTTTATGCGTTAGCAGTACAATACCCGGAGTATAAAAAGGAAACGAAGCAATTTTTTGAAATGGCGATGCGAGATGAGGCCCCATCGGTTAAGTCGAGGATTAGAAATATAATGAAGAAAGATGTTTAACAACGTGCATGCCAGAGGCGCTGTTTTGTATTTGCTGCCGATGTTTGTATTCAAGCCCTTCGATGTATGAAAGCGATCCTACGTTGTTGATTGGTGCCAGGCTGTGTACGCAGCACGGGTGAGTGATTTGATTGAAGTGCTGGGTGGGGTTGTTCAGCCTATTCAGAAGGGTATTTCCAATGACCAGTAAAGAAATTTTGGCGTATTATGATGCTACCGTAGATCGTGATGTACGTGCCGACCTCCAGCGGGCCGTTGAGTTGGTGGGTGAGCCGAAAATTGCCATTGATTGTGGTTGTGGCGCGGGAAGCGACATTGCGTATTTGCTTGCTAATGGCTTTGTTGTGCATGCCTTTGATATTGAGTTGGCGTCAATTTCACGTTGTCGAGAACGATTTGGCGATAACCATCGTGCGCTGTTATCGCAGGCAAGTTTCAGCAGTTTCTCGTACCCACTTGCTTCACTTATTGTTGCCGATGCGAGTTTCTTTTTCTGTCCAGAGAATGAATTTAGTACGGTTTGGGAGAAGATAAATACATCGCTTATGCCGAGTGGCTTCTTTGTGGGGTCGTTTTTAGGCCCTAACGATACGATGGCTGGTTCGGGTTTTAAACGGGAAGCTTTTTGGCCGGACGTGCTTGTCTTTACCGAGGTGCAGTTACGGCAAACGCTGGTGGGCGTTGAAATCGTTAAGTGGACTGAACACGATATGGATGGAGAAACAGCGCAGGGTGAATGTCATCACTGGCATATTTTTTCTGTTATTGCCAAAAAAATTTAACGTTGTGCTGGTGTGGCTCTTCAGTGTTGAATACGGGTTTTGCTTCGATTGTCGGGTTTGTTAACTCGGTTTCCCTATGAGTAAGCTGCTCATTATCGGTGTCATCTTATAGAAATTTTAATCACCATGATTATCATTGTGATCGTTGTTTATTATTGAATTATTTGGGACCGAATTAGAAACGTCAATCATCAAAAAAATTATGAAAAAAATTGATTATCAAGAAATTTTTCGAGAGATCGCAGCAGAGCTCAAAGAAATCGATGACTTAGGGACGCTTGCTACCTATATCCCGGAGCTTGGTGGTGTGGATCCGGGGAAGCTGGGCGTTCACCTAATGACCATCGAGAATGATCATTTTGCTTACGGGGATTCTAATGAAAAGTTCTCGATTCAAAGTATCGCAAAAGTATTGTCTCTGACCTTGGCATTCCAGATGGTAGGAGAGAAATTATGGGATAGAGTCGGCGTAGAGCCATCCGGTTCAGCGTTTAACTCCTTAGTGCAACTTGAATATGAAAAAGGTATCCCTCGTAATCCACTTATTAATGCTGGTGCCATTGTTGTTTGTGATATTTTGGTAAGTTGTATGGATAACCCGAAACAGGAATTGTTGGCGTTTATTAGGACAATTATAAATAGTTCGGGTATTGATTATTGTCCAAGAATTGCCGAATCAGAAATGCGGTCCGGTTTCAGAAATTATTCTCTCGCAAATCTGATGAAAGATTTTGGGAATATTCATAACGACATTGAGTCGGTCTTAGATGTGTATTTCAATTTGTGCTCCATTGAAATGACATGCAAGGAACTGGCTCACACCTTCTTATTCTTGGCTTCTGAGGGAATTAGCCCAATCGTAAATAAAACGATTGTTGCGCCACGACAGGCCAAACGCATAAATTCAATTATGCAAATGTGTGGGTTTTATGACGAAGCGGGTGAGTTTGCCTTCAGTACCGGCTTGCCGGGGAAAAGTGGTGTGGGTGGTGGGATCGTTGCGGTCCATCCGGGAAAATTCAGCGTTGCTGTTTGGAGTCCAAAGCTAAATAATAAGGGTAATTCTTATAAAGGTATGAAAGTGCTTGAAGCGTTAACGACAAAAACTCAATTATCGATATTTTAGAGAGGTGTCAGGGGCGCAGGTAAGCAGTTGCTTAATCGTAGCGTTGGCACGCTCGAGTCGCTTTACGATGATGCAATGGTGGGTGTCGTTACTTCAGTAAAGACGGCGGTCATTGCTATTTGGCTCATCCTTGCTAGATTTGTGCATTGAGGCTGATTCGATTATTGGAGATGATGCGTCGAATATTCCCGTGTTGCTGTTTGTCGTTGACAGGCGGCAAGCCTTATTGCGGTTTCTATTACGGAGTTTGATTCTATACCGATGATGACAATGGCAACCTTTGGATTGGAAACTAACCGGCTTATTCTCAGGGATTTTGTGAGGGCGGATATGCAAGCGTATGTTGAGTTAAGAGCAGGCTATAAATTTGGACGTTTTTATAGTGAAAGTGATGTGGCAAAAGATAAATCCGTATCATTACTTGAAATGTTTATTTCTGAGTCAGAAGAGCAACCAAGGTCAATGTATCAACTGGCCATTACAACGAAATGTGGTACTTTAATTGGATCGTGTGGGATAAGAGTTAAAGCAAACAATATTGCAACAGTCGGTTGCGAGTTAGCTCGTCAATATCAAGCAGCAGGGTATGCTTATGAAGCATCAAAGAAAATAATCAGTTATGCTGTCTCTAATCTCAATGTTCGACATATTTATGCCGAAACAATTTCAGAGAATAAGGCGGCGATAAAGTTATGTGAAAAGCTTGGGATGCAACTGGCGTCTAAGCTAGTAAAGAATAAATTCTTTCAGGGGCGCTGGTGGGATACCTTAATTTTTGCAATGAATGATAAAGGCGAAACGCCTTTCGTCTAATAACCGGTGTGAATTAATGTGTATAAACTGTCGTTAAAGTGAATTTTTTGGATGCGATGGTGGGTTATGGTTTTTTATAACGGCTGGCACGTTAGCAGTTTAATAAAAAAGAAATATGACCTTTAGTCCGAGCGAGGAAAATTATTTATTGATTATTGTGGTGTTTGGGTTGTTCGCGGCGTTATTGTTGTTACGAGCGGTCTATAGGGTAGGTAGTGAAAGGATTATTCGAAATAGTGGTTTTAGTCACCATGTTAGTATTTATAAACAATGGCGTTAAAAAACATGTTGAGCTTGATAGTGCCGGCAATTATTTTTACCCGATGCAATGACATCAGAGTGAAGCAGTAAGAGGAGCGTTGCTATGAAAGGAAGTTGTTTATGTGGTCAAGTACAGTATGAAGTGGAAGAACTGGCTTCGCCAATTCAGCATTGTTCATGTAGAACGTGTCGCAAGGCTCACGCCGCTGCGTTTAATACGGTGGCGGCAGTAAGGCCCGGGGATTTTAAGTGGATTTCTGGCGAAGCCTTGTTGAAAGCATTTGAATCGTCACCCGGTAAACGTCGTTATTTTTGCAGTAACTGTGGTTCGCATTTAATTAAGAAAACTGCCGGTGGTGAGCTGTTTGCTTTGCGGGTGGCAACGCTCGATGATGACCCTAAGCAAGTGCCGAAAATGCATATTTGGGCATCACATGAAGTTCCCTGGTTGCATTATGGCACCGATGTAGATTCATACGCGGAATGGGAGCCGGGCCATGCGTAAGGCCAGCAAGCCTAATAATACGTTAAAATCCTCGTTATGTCCGGGCAAGCGCGAGGTGAGGCGGCGTCAATGTTTGTCATTGGGATCGGCGATATAAATCCGGCGGGTGTCCGGGTAATAATGGCATTGCCCCTTGTTTAGAAGATTTATTGGTTGTTTGCCACTGCAGATCGAGGGTCTATTTTGTTAGTGAGAAATAGGATATTAGTATCGTTTTTATTAAGCATTTTTAGTGTTGTGTCATTTGGTGATGAGACCACAGACACGTTTATTTTTGCTTTAATTAAGGCGGCAAAAGAGCGTACATTGCATGAGGTTCGGTACGACGGTAGTTATTTGTCAATTCCGTACCCTAATGGTGATGTTCCGGCAGATATTGGTGTGTGTACGGATGTTGTTATTCGGTCGTTTAGGCAGGTGGGGATAGACCTTCAAAAAGAAGTGCACGAAGACATGAGGTCTAATTTCACTAAGTATCCGTCAAAAAGGATATGGGGCTTAACCCGGCCTGATAAAAATATAGATCACCGTAGAGTGCCCAATTTACAAGTGTATTTTGAACGATTTGGAAAAACATTATCGGTAACGAGAAACCCAAGTGATTATAGGCCAGGTGACTTGGTGACCTGGATGTTGCCTGGAAACCTTCCCCATATCGGAATCGTTATCGATGCCATGTCTGATGATGGTGAGCGACGATTGGTGGCGCATAATATTGGTCGAGGGCCAAAAATAGAGGACATGTTGTTTGATTATAGGATAACGGGGCATTACCGGTATTGGGGGAAGTGAGTACCTTCGTGTACGGAATGTTGGTGTGGAAAGGGTATGTTTAAGAGTGGGCTATGTTTAGTTATAGCCTGTGAAACATCTGCTGCCGAACGGTGGGGATTAGAGGTATGATTAAGCGTTCGTCGACAATGCGGCTGCGTGATCTTAAGGGGTTTGGCCCGAAGAGTGAGGAGATTCTCGCAAAAGTTGATATACATTCTGTTGCCGAGTTTATGAAAATTGATCCTTATGAGTTGTACGCAAGGCTTAAAGCGAAGGTAAAAGGCACTGGGCTAAATTCGATTTACGCAATTATTGGTGCAAGAGAAGATCTGCACTGGCAAGAAGTTTCACGCACTCGTAAGGAAGAGATCCTGATGAGGCTCGATGATATGGGGTTAGCACCAAAATGAAGGCACCGTAAGCCTGATTCTAAACGAGTAATGCCGAGTAGCACTTTTGATGGCGCAACCCGCAGGGCCGGGTCGATTTTTCCCCTCGGCCGCGTTGTCACTCGCTTGCACTGAATGACGACGCGGCACTTGCTCTGCTTCGTTGGAAAAAAAAGCGACGCCGGCAGGGAGGAAGCTCAATTCCCAACAGACCCTAGTGATCCATGCGGAAAGTTCTGTTACTAAGGAGCACAGTGAGAAAACACAGATCAAGGCGGCAACACGCTGGAAGGGTGGCTCCCTTTCGAGTGTTGCCAACGCTGAGCTGTGCTTTCTCACGAAGCGAACAGTGACATAATTTTCCGCATGGACCACTAGGTGTTTTCATAGCGCGGTATTGGGGCACCATGAGTCATGGGTGTTGTTAATTCTTACCTTTCAAACACTACAGCGAAAGTCGGGTTAAGCTAAACGCCACAGGGTTATTTTGGCCGCTGTGATTTAGTCGGTCTGCCGGGTTTTTTGATAGGCAGCTTCTGATAATGTGTTCCACCCATCATTGTCTTGACTAAATGCGGTGTAGGCGTCGTATACTTTTTTAAATTCAGCATCACTGGCGGAAATTTCGTCTAACACTGTTTTGGTGTGGCGTCGAAGTGCGTTAATGACATCATCAGGAAAAGCGATGACTTCGACCTTATGTTCTTCTGTAAGTTTGCGCAATGCGGCCAGGTTTTTGGCTTCAAACTGGGATAACATCCATATATTGGCTGAAGCGGCGGCAACGTCGATAACTTTCTGCAAATCTTTAGGCAGCGATTGCCACGCAGTTTTGTTGGTGATTAATTCCAGTACTGGGCCTGGTTCGTGCCAGCCGGGATAATAATAGTATTTGGCCGCGCGGTATAAGCCGAGGCGTTCGTCATGATAGGGGCCTACCCATTCGGTGGCATCGATGTTGCCACGCTCCAGGGAGGTGTAGATTTCTCCCCCGGGGAGTAATACCGGTGTGCCGCCTGCTTTGGCGAAGACTTTGCCGCCCAGTCCTGGGATGCGCATTTTCAGGCCTTTTAAGTCGTCGACGGTATTGATTTTTTTATTAAACCAGCCGCCCATTTGTACACCGGTATTCCCCATGGGAAATGGTACTAAGTTGTGTTTGCTGTATAGTTCGCGCCACAGGGTGAGGCCATCCCCGCCATACAACCAGGCATTCATGCCTTGTGCATTCATACCAAAGGGGACCGCGGTAAAAAATTGTGCGGCGGGTATTTTTCCTGCCCAGTAGTAGGCCGCGCCATGGCCGAGTTCGACAGTGCCCTGGGAAACTGCATCGAAAGTTTCCAGCGGCGGGACAAGCTCACCGCCAGCAAATACTTTTATTTTTAATCGTCCGTTACTCATGGTGCTAACATCGTTGGCAAAGCGTTCAACGCCTTCCTGGAATATAGGAAAGTTAGGGGGCCAGGTGGTGACCATTTTCCAGTGGTAGGTTTGCGAGCTAGCATCCGCTGTGCCCGGAGTGGTGGATGATTGTTGATTGCAGCCTGTTAGTGTCGTCAGCACCAGTGAGATCAATGCAATGACGGATAAATACAGTGTTAATTTTTTATTGCGCGATAGCATCTGCATGGTTGGGTTGGGGGTGGTAAATGTGGGCATAGAAAAAGTTCCTTTTAGAAATTAGCGTGCATTTCTAATAATGAATTATAAAGAGACTGAATTTTTTATGTGGAGTCAATTTGGGTGTGTAATGTTAAATGAGATGATTGCTTATCAGGTTATATTCGGTGAGCGGCTACGCGGCACTTAAATTGGCGTATGCGACCACTAACCATTTGCTGCCTGCGTTACTAAAGTTAATTTGTATTCGGGCGTTTGCTCCCTTGCCTTCGTAATTGAGGACGATGCCTTCGCCAAATTTAGCGTGAAAGACGTGTTGCCCCAGTGCAAATTCAGTGTTGCTGTTATCCTGCGGTGAATAACTGTCGGTGAATGAGGGTTGTGTGATGGATGACCCCCTTATTCTGATGTCATTAATCAGTTCGGGAGGGATTTCCTTTATAAAACGTGATGGGCGCGGATAGGATTCTGAGCCGTATAAGCGCCGTACTTCCGCGTGACTAATATAGAGTTGTTCTTCAGCTCGTGTTACGCCGACATAACAAAGTCGTCGCTCCTCTTCCAATCTGCCGGGTTCTTCCACTGAGCGTTGGTGTGGAAATAACCCTTCTTCAACACCACATAAAAAAACCACCGGAAACTCCAGACCCTTGGCTGAATGCAAGGTCATTAATTGCACGCTGTTTTTTTCGTCGCTGGACTGGCTTTCACCGGCCTCCAGTGCGGCGTGTGATAAAAATGAGGATAGTTTGTCGAGTTCGTCTTCTGGGATATCAAGTGCTTCTGCCGTGTCGGGCAATTGTGTTTTGCCTGCCGATTCACGCAGCTCATCGTTGTGCTCATTATCGGAGGGGAGGGGGGTAACGGTCGCGTCTTGAATGTGCTCGCGCTCAACGCCTTCACGTTCAATATTTTTAAGGCTTCCGTTTTCGAAACTTTCTTCTTCAAAACTATCTTCATCAAAACTCTCTTTTTCAGAGCTCTCTTCTTCAAAGCTCTCGTCCTCAAAGAATTGCGCCGCGCTCAGCAGTTCCTGAAGGTTTTCGATACGGCCCTGGCCTTTTTCGGATTTATCTTTGTCGTAATAGTCGTAGAGTGTACTGGCATGGATGATGTGTTCAATGAGTTCATGCAGCTTCAAGCCGTTGGTATCGTTGCTAATGGTCTCGATTAAGGTTAGGAATGTTTTGGTTGCATTGAGTGCTCTTGCGCTCAACAAGTTCTCTTCGGCAATGGCGTAACTGGCCTGAACCAATGATAAGTCGTGGGTTTTGGCGTAGTCACGAATGAGTGCCAGGGTTTTGTCACCAATGCCGCGAGTGGGGGTATTGACGATGCGCTCAAAGGCGGCGTCATCATTGCAATTTGCCACTAGCCGTGCGTAGGCCAGGGCGTCTTTAATTTCTGCACGATCAAAGAATCGTAACCCACCGTAAACACGGTAGGGTATGCCTGATTGCATAAGGGTCTCTTCAATGACCCGCGATTGCGCGTTGGAGCGATACAATACGGCGGCTTCGTCGTGGCGGCCGCCTTGTTCTACCCAGGTGGAAATACGGTCAACGATAAAGCGTGCTTCATCGTGTTCGTTGATAGCGCGATAGAGTTGGATGGCTTCGCCGTCGTCATCAGCGGTCCATAGGTTTTTACCCAGGCGTTCGAGGTTGTTCGATATTAGGGCGTTTGCTGCTTTTAGAATGTTGCCTTTGGAGCGGTAGTTTTGTTCCAGCCGCACGGTGTGTGTGTCGCTATAATCGTTGCTGAATTGCTGGATATTTTCGATGCGTGCGCCACGCCAGCCGTAGATGGACTGGTCGTCATCGCCAACGGCGAAGACCTTGCCATCATTACCGGCGAGCATACGAATCCAGGCATATTGAATGGCGTTGGTGTCCTGAAATTCGTCGACTAATATATGTTGAAAGCGCTGTCGGTAGTGCTGTAGTACCTGTGGTTTGTGCAGCCATAGTTCGTGGGCACGAAACAGTAATTCGGCGAAATCCACCAGGCCTGAGCGTTGGCACATGGCCTCGTAAGCCTGGTAAATGCGTAACATTTGTTGCTGGAAGGGGTCGTCATAATGCTCAACATGTTGTGGGCGCTGGCCTTCGTCTTTTCTGGCGTTGATGAACCATTGTGCCTGTTTGGGGGGCCAGCGGGTTTCGTCCAGTTCTAAATCTCGAATAACGCGCCGCACGGCGCGGTACTGATCGTCACTATCCAGTATTTGAAAACTTTGCGGCAGGTTGGCGTCTTGCCAGTGCAGGCGTAGTAGCCGGTGGGCCAGGGAGTGGAAGGTGCCTACCCACATGCCTCCCACCGGTATGTGTAGCAGCTGTTCAATGCGGTTTCGCATTTCGCCAGCGGCTTTATTAGTGAACGTTACTGCCAGTATGTTGTGGGGGGAAATTCCTTCGGTTTGTATTAACCAGGCAATGCGATGTACTAATACCCGGGTTTTACCACTACCCGCGCCTGCCAGTACCAGCATATTGCGTTTTGGTGCGCACACCGCTTCGCGTTGTGCGTCGTTGAGTTCATCAAGAATATAAGAAACATCCATGGGCCGCATCTTAGCAGATTCGGGCACGAAACTGCGCATTCAGTTGAGGAAATTGGCGGGGGAGTTTTCTTGGTGGTGAAAATGAGGGTAAAAATGCGGTGGCTAAGGGACAGATTCGCCGGACTTCAGAATAATTTAACAAGCTGTTGACCTAATGTGCAAATAATTATACTTTATGGCCGTGAGTGTTGCCTGTTCAGCAAGAAGTCGTGCTTATAAATAGTGGCAGCTAGTCGTGACAATCATATCGTGCCAATCATAGTTAAGTTGACGTGTTTTAATATTCTGTTATTGGCAGAGGTGGCACGTGAGCGGCGGCGTCGCATCAGTTTGTATCTAATCTAAATAGCATTGCTAATTAATTGAAATATATAATATTGGAGGGATCTTAATGAAGAACACAGCGATCAGCGCGGTTTTAGTTTCATTGTTTGCGTCAGCAGGTGCTAATGCCGGTGATGGTCATGCCCATTGGGGGTATGAGGGTAATGTTGGCCCTGGGCATTGGGGTGATCTGAAGCAAGAATATTCCACGTGCAAAACCGGTACGCGCCAATCTCCTATCGATATCAGTCACTCTGAGCGGCTTGAGGCCAGCCTCGGCAATATTAAATTCGATTATAAAACGGTAACGCCTGAAATTTTCAATAATGGTCATACGGTACAGGTTAATTATGGTGACGGAAGTAAAATTAAAGTGGGCGAGCAGCATTATGATTTAGCCCAATTTCATTTTCATACACCCAGTGAAAACACGGTGAATGGTAAACCTTTCAGCATGGAGATGCACCTGGTTCATAAAAACGAAAATAATGAACTGGCGGTGGTAGGGGTGTTTTTTAAGGAAGGCAAGCATAATGATGAGTTACAAAAAACCTGGGATAAAATGCCAACCAAAGCAGGTTCACGTGAAATGCTAAGTGGTATTAATATCAATGCCGCCAATTTATTGCCTGCCAAGCGTGATTACGCGCATTTTAAAGGTTCTTTGACGACCCCACCTTGCAGTGAGGGGGTTAATTGGTTTGTGATGAAAGAGCCCATCGAAGCGTCAAAAGATCAGATTGCACAATTTTCCAGTGTGATTGGTAATAATGCCCGGCCGGTACAGAAAAAGAATAATCGTTTTATTTTGACAGACGATTAATTGTATCGGTATTAATTATTTCGGTATTAATTACACTAGCATTAATTACACCAGTATTAATTACATGGGTATTAATTACGCGGGTATTAAATCAGCGTTATTTTGTCTTTCTTAAAACCACCAAGCCGCACTGCGGCTTGGTGGTTTTTTATGGGTGTGTAAGGGGTGGCGCTTGGGCGATTGCCGTTTAGGTGGTCAGCGTTTAGGGACAACCATTTAAGTGATTTAAGATGGGTCAATAAGATTGATATTTTGCATGGCCTTGCTCGACGAGGGTATCGCTGATATTAAACCACTCATCCTGTGAGTTCATTGTCCAAATTTCGCCAATATACCGGCCATATTTACCTTTTTTATCCTTAATGGTTTCAAGGATTACTGCTTTGTCTGTAATGAGGCTGCGTAAAAAATCTCTCGATTCCAATCCTAAAGGCCGTTCTGCACCTCTGATTTCGGGTGCATTAATGCGCGCCAGACGGATTTTTTCGCCGTGTACCCACATGCCTAGTCCCAGGTCGATATCCAGGGTGCAGGTATCGCCGTCGTAAGCAAAACGAACAATGGCGCGATAATGGTATAATTTCGATTCCATATTATTACTCCTTTTGCCAGTATGGCTGACTAAATGGATTGAATGTGCTGCTATGCTTTCATAGCCAGTTGGTAAACATGATGCCTAAGGCAAGCCGATTGGAGTATAGGTTATAATCAATGAGGCTTTCACCATAACCATTAAAATATTGTACATAACCGATGAGTCGACCATGCAGCGGGAATGTCCAGTCAAGTTGGATAGCCCCCCGGTTTGTGCTTGTTCTTAAGTTATTGCGTAACATGAATCCGACGGTTTGCTCGTCATCTTTGTAAATACCGCTTAGCTCTCCATAGCCTAAATATCGTTCAATGTTGGGGTTGTCGTCGCCGGATGGGTCTAAAGGATTGCGTTTGTTATCTTCTGGAAAGCGGAACCAGGGTTTTATGCTGAGATAAAAATTCTGTTTTTCAAAAACAAAATCGACATAGAGACGATTCCAGCTACGTGATTCAAGTTGTGATTTGCCATTGGACTGGTGTGTCAGCCCTATGGTGATTAATCGATTTTTAAATTTCATGAAGCGGGTGTTATTAAAAAAGGTTAGCATCAATTCGGGTTCAAAATTGGTTTCTCGAAACACAGCGGATGCTTCGTGGTTGTAGGCTTGCCAATACGAAATCTGGGTGTACCCCAGAGAAATAGAGCCATTTTTACCGAACACCTCTTGCGCTAATGGGACACGTAAACTGAATTGAAATTTTATTTCCAGGTTGTCGAGTGATTTTGTTTGATCGTTTTGTTTATTGTCGTAGGCAATGGGTAAGACATAATTAGGTTTGTAAGGGGTTATAACAAACTTATTCCATTGTGTTCGTTGTTCGTTGGCCAGGCGTTTTTCAAGCGGGGTTTGAGGCGACAGTATTTCCTGTTGGAGAGTGGGTTGCTTATGCTGGTCTTCATTTATACCGGAGGAGGCAGGTGTTTGGGCAGCAGCAATGCTGGCGCAAAAAACAAAGAAAACCACCAGGCACCAGGATGTTGTTTGTAACATGATGGGAGTGTGAGTTATTTTTTTTTGTGGATACATTTTTTAGTAAAGCAATAAGTCGGTCATGTACACTACGATCACCCAATTAATGTAGAGAAACAAGGTGTGTTGTGTAAAAAACAATCATTACAATGTGCGCATCGTCTAATTGTTGCGTTGCTTTGGAATTCTAATGAGTAAGAGGAGAGATAACAATGGTTAGTTTGGAAACCCCTGTTTGTGATTTTGGAAAAGAGGCTATCGCGTTTTCTTTGCCTGGCGTCGACGGCAAAACCTGGTCATTGCAGGATTGCAAAGGTGAAAATGGGTTGCTTGTAATGTTTATCTGTAATCATTGTCCCTATGTTAAGGCGGTGCGTGATCGTATTGTGCGGGATGTCAATGAATTGCGTGATTACGGCATTAATAGCGTAGCGATTATGTCCAATGACATTTCCACCTATGAAGAAGACTCCTTTGATAATATGAAACTTGCGGCAGAGCAGTACCAGTTTAAATTTCCGTATTTACTGGATGAGTCACAGGCGGTTGCCAAGGCTTATGGTGCGGTGTGTACGCCGGATTTTTTTGGTTATAACGGTAAGCTGCAGTTGCAGTACCGAGGTCGTTTGGATGAAAGTCGAAAGCAGGCGGCACCGGATAATGTGCGCCGTGATCTGTTTGAGGCAATGGTACAGGTTGCAAAGACAGGTCAAGGGCCTGAAGACCAGATCCCCAGCATGGGGTGTTCTATTAAATGGGCTGATGAAAACGCTTAAAACTTAGTTTTTTGAGTGTTGAATCGCTAGGCTATTGATAAATAACGCTAAAGACGAGTTTGTGTGTTGCTATTGCCCATTTCAGTGGGATGAGGGACAATACGCGGTTCCACGACGGGTGTGTGGTATCGAAGTTCCCTGAGCTTTTTTAATAAAAATGGCGTATACCAAACAAAACCCTTTATATGGGGTCTTTGAGTCTTAAGTTGTGCATTAATGCCGCTTTTGTCAGGGGTGCTTTGTAGTTTGTTGAAAAATAATAGAATATTAATTAAAAAGCGTGATTAGCCCAAGCGGCGGCTGCGAGTTAGGGAAGCAGCGAAAGAAATAGCCACGGTCCAATGCGTCGCGTCAATCGCTAAGAATTCAACTGCCGACACAAGAAACAAAATGAAAGGTTGTCGGTAGCAAGTTTTATTGTCTTTTTTGAGCATTTTAGGTGAGGAGAAATCAATGACATCTCGTAGAGAGCTAGCTAATGCCATTCGTGCTTTAAGCATGGATGCTGTTGAGAAGGCCGCTTCCGGACATCCCGGTGCCCCCATGGGCATGGCGGATATTGCAGAAGTATTGTGGAACGATCACTTGAGTCACAACCCAAAAAACCCAAAATGGGCTGACCGCGACCGTTTCGTGCTGTCCAATGGGCATGGCTCAATGTTGATTTATTCACTGTTGCATTTGTCGGGTTATGATCTCCCGATGGAAGAGTTGAAAAATTTTCGCCAACTCCATTCAAAAACCCCTGGTCATCCTGAATATGGTTATGCGCCGGGTGTAGAAACGACCACGGGTCCGTTGGGTCAAGGGATTACAAATGCCGTTGGTATGGCGATTGCCGAAAAAACCTTGGCGGCGCAATTTAATCGTGACGGGCACCATATTGTTGATCACTATACCTATACATTTTTAGGTGATGGTTGTTTGATGGAAGGTATTTCTCATGAAGCCTGCTCACTGGCGGGTACCATGGGGCTGGGTAAACTAATCGCATTTTGGGATGACAATGGAATTTCCATTGATGGCCATGTTGAAGGTTGGTTTACCGATGATACCCCAAAACGTTTTGAGGCTTATGGTTGGCACGTTGTTAGTGATGTCGATGGCCATGACGCAGAGGCGATCAGCAAGGCAATTCAAGAAGCGCGCTCAGTAAATGATAAACCCACCATGATCTGCTGTAAAACCGTGATTGGTTACGGTGCGCCTAACCTGTGTGGCAGCCATGATTGCCACGGTGCCGCATTGGGTGACGACGAAATAGCAGCAACCCGGAAGAACCTGGGGTGGAAACATGCACCTTTTGTCATTCCTGATAACGTGTATCAAGGCTGGGATGCTAAAACAAAAGGCGCGGAGGCGGAAGCTGGTTGGAACGAAAAGTTTGCAGCCTACAAAGCGGCTTTCCCCGACCTGGCGGCAGAATTTGAGCGTCGCACAGCAGGTGACCTGCCCGCTAACTGGGAAAAGGACGCCACTGCGTTTATAAACAGCACTATCGAGAAAGCCGAAACCAAGGCTACCCGTAAAGCTTCGCAAGCGGCGTTAAATGGTTTTGGCCCGTTATTGCCTGAGTTTTTGGGCGGCTCTGCTGATTTAACGGGTTCAAATAACACCAACTGGTCGGGTTCAAAAACCATTACTAATACTGTGGCCGACGGTAATTACATCTCTTATGGGGTGCGTGAGTTTGGTATGTCTGCCATTATGAATGGTATGGCCTTGCACGGCGGGTTTATTCCTTACGGTGGTACGTTCTTAATGTTTTCGGAATATGCGCGCAACGCATTACGCATGGCCGCATTAATGAAAATCCGCAGTATTTTTGTTTATACCCATGACTCCATTGGCTTGGGTGAAGATGGTCCCACTCATCAGGCGGTTGAGCAAACGGCTACGTTGCGCTTGATTCCGAACATGGCTGTGTGGCGTCCTTGTGATACGGTCGAATCCGCCATTGCCTGGAAGGCGGCTATCGAACGTCGTGATGGACCCAGCTGCGTTATATTCACTCGTCAGGATCTGCCGTTTCAAAATCGTACACCGGAACAGGTTAAGTCTATTACCCGGGGTGGTTATGTATTAAAAGACAGCGATGGTGTGCCTGAAGCTATTCTTATTGCAACCGGCTCAGAAGTTGGTTTGGCAATGGATGCAGCGGCTGAACTTGAGAGTAAAGGTAAGAAGGTGCGTGTTGTGTCTATGCCTTCAACCAATATTTTTGATGCCCAGGATGAGGCTTATCGCGAATCAGTGCTGCCGATGGCGGTGCGCGCCCGTGTGGCGGTGGAAGCGGGTGTTACGGATTATTGGCGCAAATACGTAGGCTTGGACGGTAAAGTGGTGGGTGTTGATCGCTTTGGTGAGTCTGCCCCTTATAAACAATTGTTCGAATACTTTGGGCTGACAACGGAAAACGTTGTTAAAGCCGTGGAAGAAGTTTTATAGCAGCAATCCGTTTTATAGCAACAATCGGATCAATTGACTGTTTTGCTGGCTGTTTGCTGATTCAAGCAAACAGCCCCAAAACAGCGAGAACTGGATAACGTTTGTTGACGGTTTTTGTTCATAGCTTTTGTTCACAGTTTTTGTTCACAATGACGGTGAAGCTGCTAACAGTTTGTAAATAACTATCGGAGAGTATGATAATGGCGATTAAAGTTGCAATTAATGGTTACGGTCGAATTGGCCGCAATGTATTACGCGCGCTGTACGAAGAAGGTCGTACGGGCGAAATTCAGGTAGTGGCAATCAATGACCTGGGGGATGCCGCCACCAACGCGCATCTGACGCAATATGATACCGCGCATGGCAAGTTTCCCGGTCAGGTGTCTGTTGATGGCGATTACATGATTGTCAATGGTGATAAAATTCGTGTATTGGCAGAGCGTGATCCCGCTAAATTACCTTGGGGTGAGTTAGGGGTGGACGTTGTGCATGAGTGTACTGGTTTTTTTGCTAGCAAAGAAAAAGCGTCGGCTCATTTGGCGGGTGGCGCCAAAAAAGTTGTGATATCTGCACCAGGTGGTAGTGATGTGGACGCCACGATTGTTTTTGGTGTGAACGAAGGTGTGTTAAAGTCCAGTGACACCGTTATTTCCAATGCATCTTGCACCACCAATTGTCTGGCGCCAATGGTTAAGCCATTGCATGACAAAATCGGGCTGGTGAACGGTTTAATGACAACCGTGCATTCTTACACTAATGATCAAGTGCTTACTGATGTATACCATTCCGACCTACGTCGCGCACGTTCTGCCACGATGTCGATGATTCCCACAAAAACCGGTGCTGCAGCAGCGGTAGGGTTGGTTATGCCAGAACTAAACGGCAAGCTGGATGGTTTCGCCATGCGTGTGCCGACGATTAATGTGTCTGTTGTGGATTTAACGTTTGTGGCAGCGCGTGCAACGTCGGTGGATGAAATTAACAGCATTATGCGCGATGCCGCTGATGGTGAATTAAAAGGTATCCTTGGCTACAACGAGGCACCTTTAGTGTCGGTGGATTTCAACCATACCACCACGACATCAAACTTTGATGCTACCTTAACGAAAGTTAATGGTGGAACCTTGGTTAAGGTGTTGTCATGGTATGATAACGAGTGGGGATTTTCCAATCGTATGCTGGACACCACTATTGCATTAATGAACGCAAAATAATATTAACGATAATAGGCGCAGGCAATGTCGTAGGCATTGCCTCATCGGTAATTGCCTGCGCCCATTTGCCTGATTTCTAGGGGCGAAGAGTAGCGATGGGAGCAATTTGCTAAAGTTGGCTTTATCAAATTTCTTTTTGTCAGGAGTGATTCATGTCAGTAATTAAAATGGCGGACCTTGATTTAGCAGGTAAGCGCGTATTAATCCGTGAAGACCTTAATGTGCCATTGAAGGATGGTAAAGTAACGAGTGATGCTCGTGTGCGTGCGTCGTTACCCACCATTGAATTGGCGTTGAAGGCTGGTGCCAAAGTGATGTTGATGTCTCATTTAGGGCGTCCCGAAGAAGGCGTGTATGCAGAGGAGTATTCACTACGTCCTGTGGCCGATCACTTGTCCTCGCTGTTAGGGAAGCCAGTGCGCCTGGAAAACAATTGGCTCGATGGGGTGGATATTGCCGATGGTGACGTGGTTATGTGTGAAAACGTGCGCTTTAATGTTGGCGAAATGAAAAACGATGATGCTCTGTCGAAAAAGATGGCGGCGTTGTGCGATGTGTATGTGATGGATGCATTTGGTACCGCGCACCGGGCGCAGGCATCTACCCACGGTGTTGCCAAATATGCCAAAGTAGCTTGCGCTGGCCCTCTGTTAGCAGGTGAGCTTGAAGCATTGGCAAAAGCCCTGGATAATCCAGCGCGTCCGATGGTGGCCATTGTCGGTGGCTCCAAGGTCTCGACTAAATTAACCGTATTGGAATCGTTGTCAAAAGTTGTTGATCAGCTTATTGTTGGCGGTGGTATTGCTAACACATTTATAGCCGCCAGTGGACACAACGTCGGTAAGTCATTATACGAGGAGGATCTGGTGGAGCAAGCCAAGAAACTCACTGCACAAGCGAAATCGGGCGGGGGGGATATTCCAGTACCTGTCGATGTGGTTTGCGCTAAGGCTTTTTCTGAGTCGGCGGAAGCTACGCTTAAAGACGTTGCTGATGTTGAGGATGACGATATGATTTTTGATATTGGCCCTAAAACCGCACAGCATTTTGCGGAAATTTTAAAGCATGCGGGCACTATTGTGTGGAATGGTCCGGTGGGCGTTTTTGAATTCGACCAGTTTGGTGCCGGTACGGAAGCGATGTCGATGGCGATCGCTGATAGTTCGGCGTTTTCTATCGCGGGGGGTGGTGATACTCTGGCGGCGGTGGATAAGTATAATATTGCAGATAAAGTGTCTTATATTTCTACTGGTGGCGGTGCTTTTTTGGAGTTTCTTGAAGGAAAAAAATTACCGGCAGTGGCTATTCTAGAGGAAAGAGGGGCAGCCAGCGCAAATAGTTAGTGTTAAAATAAGGTTTTGCTAGTGAAGGGTGGTTCGTGTCGACAAATTTGAGTCAAATAGATTCGGGTTAATCGCAGCTCACGCCAATAAATAGCAACTCACACCAATAATAGAACAATGATTGCAAACCCTGGAGTAACTACTTGTTAAGAAGAACCAAAATTGTTGCAACACTGGGTCCGGCCACTGATGATCCGAAAGTGCTCGATAAGCTTATCGAAGCGGGTGTGGACGTGGTGCGCCTGAATTTTTCTCATGGTACGCATCAGGAACACCGGGATCGAGCAGAGCGCGTGCGTAATCGCGCTCGCGCCCACGGCCGTCAAGTGGGGGTATTGGCCGATTTGCAAGGCCCCAAGATTCGTATTGAGCAATTTAAAGAAGGCAGTATTACCTTAAAAGAGGGGGATACTTTCATTCTTGATGCGGCGCTGGCATCGGATGCCGGGAATCAGGAACGGGTTGGCGTTGCTTATAAGGATCTTCCTAATGACGTTGAGCGTGGTAACACCCTGTTGCTGGATGACGGCAAGCTGGAGTTTTGGGTGGAGGACGTTAATGGTGCCGAAATTATCTGTCGGGTTAAAACCGGTGGAGCACTGTCGGACCGTAAAGGTATTAATCGTCAGGGTGGAGGGCTTTCTGCACCTGCGTTAACGGATAAAGATCGGGAAGACATCAAGATTGCTGCTGATATACAAGCGGATTATCTGGCGGTCTCCTTTCCTCGTCAGGCAGCGGATATTATCGAGGCGCGTGAGTTATTGCATGAGGCCGGCGGATTCAGTGGCATTGTCGCAAAAATTGAGCGTACTGAGGCATTAGATGCGCTAGAGGAAATAATCGCTGCTTCCGATGTGGTTATGATCGCACGCGGCGATTTAGGTGTTGAAATTGGCGATGCCGCATTGCCGCCGGTTCAAAAGCGTATTATTTCATTGGCGCGGGAAATGAATCGGGTGGTCATTACCGCAACCCAGATGATGGATTCCATGATACATAGCCAAATTCCCACACGCGCTGAAGTGTTTGATGTGGCTAATTCCGTATTCGATGGTACTGATGCCGTGATGTTGTCAGCGGAAACCGCCGCGGGGGATTTTCCCGACAAAGCCGTTGCAGCAATGGATCGCATTTGTCGTGAGGCTGAAAAACAACCTGTTGCCATGATTTCCGATCATCGCATCAACACTGAGTTCGATCGTGTGGATGAGGCAGTTGCCATGGCGGCGATGTACACGGCAAACCATCTTGGTGTTAAGGTGATTGCAGCATTAACCGAGTCGGGGTCCACGCCTTTGTGGATGTCAAGAATCAGCTCGGGTATCCCTATTTATGCCCTGACCCGTCATGTAAAAACCAGAAGAAAAGTAACGCTTTATCGCGGTGTATATCCATTAAGTTTTGATATCACTGAAAAAGATCATGCCACCGTTAACAAAGAGGCGGTTGATGAGCTTAAGCGGCGAGGCGTTGTCAGAGACGGTGATTTGGTTATCATCACTAAAGGGGATTTGATGGGGATTATGGGTGGCACTAATGCCATGAAGATTATTTGTGTCGGCAATGAGGTTAATCCCAACGAGGACTAACGTTGTCTTGCTGGTATATCCCGTTATGAGAAATAAATGTGATATATTTTTTGAATAAGTGATATATAGATTTTTGAGCTTTTTTGTTTTCTTTTTTGGTTTTGTTAAGCAGAATGTAACTATGAAATATATGGGAGAGTAACCATGGCACTAATATCTTTACGCCAACTATTAGATTATGCAGCAGAAAATAATTTCGGTATGCCTGCATTTAATGTTAACAATATGGAGCAAGTGCATTCCATCATGCAAGCCGCTGATGAATGTGACAGCCCTGTTATTATGCAGGGTTCGGCTGGTGCGCGTTCCTACGCGGGTGAACCTTTTCTGCGCCACTTGATCTCAGCGGCTGTGGAACAGTATCCACATATTCCGGTGGTTATGCACCAGGATCATGGTTCAGAGCCTGCGGTTTGCCTGCGCTCTATCCAGTCCGGTTTCAGCTCGGTGATGATGGACGGTTCATTGATGCCTGATATGAAAACACCATCAAGTTACGATTATAATGTGGCTACAACAGCTGAAGTGGTAAAAATGGCGCATGCCGGCGGTGTATCCGTAGAGGGTGAATTAGGTTGCCTGGGTTCGTTGGAAACCGGTATGGCGGCTGAAGAAGATGGCTCTGGCGCGGAAGGTAAATTGTCGCATGACCAATTGCTTACTGACCCGGAAGAGGCGAAGGATTTTGTTGAAAAAACGGGTGTAGATGCATTGGCTATTGCCATTGGTACCAGCCATGGCGCTTATAAGTTTACCCGCCCGCCTACTGGCGATATCCTGGCTATTCAACGCATCAAAGAAATTCATGCGTTAATACCCAATACGCATTTAGTGATGCACGGCTCATCATCCGTACCTCAAGACTGGTTGAAAATTATCAATGAGTATGGCGGCGATATGGGTGAGACCTACGGCGTACCGGTTGAGGAAATCCAGGAAGGGATTCGGCATGGCGTACGTAAAGTGAATATTGATACTGATTTGCGCATGGCCTCCACGGGCGCCGTTCGCAAATTTTTGTCGGAGAACCCAAGCAACTTTGATCCGCGCAAATTCCTTAAAGCCTCTACAGCGGCTATGAAGGATATTTGTAAAGCGCGTTATGAATCATTTGGGTGCTCTGGCCATGCATCAAAGATCAAGCCAATCGCTTTGCAGGATATGGTTAAGCGTTACAAGTAAAATCCAGGTAGATGTAGATAGACGTGCTTATGCGCGCGAAGCAATGGGGGGTGGAAACACCCCCCTTTTTTTTAGGTTCTCTGGAACAATAAATCCCAAACATTGTGTCCCAGGCGCAATCCCCGATTTTCAAATTTAGTCATGGGTCTTGCCGGTACGATCTTATCATCGGCGGTGCGAAATGCGGTTGACTGAGTTATGACGGTCTTAATATGTTCAGCGTAGTCTTGCCAGTCTGTTGCAATATGTAATACGCCTTGTGGTTTGAGTCTACTTGCTAGCAATTGTACAAATGGGGCTTGAATAAGGCGGCGTTTGTGATGGCGCTTTTTGTGCCAGGGATCTGGGAAAAATAATTGAATTTTGTCGAGGCATTGGCCTAACAGCTTGTTTTGCAATATTTCCACAGCATCAGCGCGAAACAAACGTATGTTGCTAATATTGTGCTCATTGATGCTGGCTAGGACGCTACCGACACCTGGTCGGTGTACTTCAATGCCAATATAATTAACATCGGGGTGGGTTCGGGCCATTTCGATCAGACTGTCGCCCATGCCAAAACCGACTTCCAATACGGTGATACCGGGGCGTCCAAACAGGGCGTCGACATCGATGGGCGGGCCATCGACCGTAATACCGTAAGTCGGCATATAGGTTTCGTAAGCGTGTTGCTGGCGTTTACTCATGCGACTTTCTCGACGCACAAAGCTACGAATCTTTCGGTTAAAATTCGGGTGTGCTAGGGTATTTTCGTCGTTGGATTTGTCCATAACGTGGATCTACGGCATACCTGGGGCAACTAAAAAAATGTACCGTCAATCGGGGATGACGCCGTGGCATAACGTTTTTTGGGGATTCTACCGGCAAGAAACGCTTCGCGGCCTGCTTCTGTGGCTTTTTTCATGGCGGAGGCCATTAGTACCGGGTTTTTAGCGCCTGCGATAGCGGTTTGCATCAGTAGGCCATCGCAACCCAATTCCATGGCAATGGCTGCATCTGATGCGGTGCCTACTCCTGCATCCACTAAAACCGGAACATTGGCGTTTTCAACGATGGTGGCAATATTGTAAGGATTGCAGATACCTAGGCCGGAGCCAATGGGTGCCGCCAGTGGCATTACCGCCACGCAGCCAATTTCTTCAAGACGTTTGGCAATAATAGGATCGTCATTGGTATACACCATAACCTGGAAGTCTTCTTTAATAAGAATCTCGGCAGCTTTGATGGTTTCTACCACATCGGGAAATAGGGTTTTTTCATCACCCAGTACTTCGAGTTTTACCAGGCGGTGATCGTCTAATAATTCTCGAGCGAGCCGGCAGGTGCGAATCGCGTCATCCGCGCTATAGCAGCCCGCGGTATTGGGTAGATAGGTGTAGTCTTTAGGCGATAAAACCGTTAATAGGTTGGGTTCGTTTTGATGTTGGCCGATATTAGTTCGGCGCACCGCCATGGTAATGATTTCTGCACCACTGGCTTCAACGGCCTGTTTAGCCTGGTTGAGGTCCTTATATTTGCCAGTCCCAACCAACAAGCGGGACTGATAACGTTGGCCACCAATAAATAGGGCATCTTCCTTGTTGGAAACGAGGTTTAAGTCTGGCATTTGGGTTCCTGAATAAGCTGGATGTTCAATGAAGATGTCTTTGCGCTTTTTTAACCGATTAATTTAGGTTTACCTTAGCGCTATCTCTTTATGTCGGGATATTGAACGACAATGCTGCACGATTATAACCCCGATTATAACCCAAGTGCCGCCTCTGTTGCATGTGGTCCAGGGGGAATTTTAGGTGGGTGTTTGCTTGGGCGTGTGGTTTCGATAATAACGAATTATCCGCCGCCAATGGCGTGAACAATTTCCACTTGATCGTCTTCTTTAAATTGATAGGTACTGTATTGGCTGCGGGGCACAATTTCCTGATTTACCTCCATGGCAATTCGTTTACCGGTTAGTGCCAGCGACTCGACGAGTTGTGCTGCCGTGAAGTGATCGTCTACCAGCTCGGGTTTACCGTTGATTTGTATATTCATGTATAACTAATGACCAACTGCTAGTGAATGTAGGGGCCTAGTTTAGGGCATAATTGCGGTTGTGCAAAGACGCTTGGTCATAAGTGGCGCCAGATAGTGACAAGAGGTTTGTTAACGAATTTGTGGTGGGCAATGTCCCGCGTGGGGCGTCTGCGGCACTTTATTGATTAGATTCATTTGTTTGCAGTAATGTTTGGAATGTCCAAAGTTTCCGCTGATTTGATTCCAATTCGACGACGGGCATATTGCCGATGGTTGTTTTGCGGTAGTGACTGAAGCCTAAACGTTCGCCATCGGCGACAAAATCGCATTCACCTGCGAGTACCAATAAATTCATGCCGTGGAGGTTGCGCTCATTGGCCATGTCAAGGTACTCGGCCAGACTGTTTTGACTATGGCAGTATGCCATTTTTTCTTCGAGATATACTTTTTCCTGGGCGAATGTAACAGGCGACAAAAATATCAAAAAAAACAATACTATTGGGCGGTTCATGGCGATGCTCAAGTGATGAAGTTTAAATGTCAACGGACCCGAGGGGGTGTTAACCATTCGAAAGGCGGCCCTTCGGGTTGTGCCTGAAAAAACGTCAGACTGCATTATTCGTCGTTCATTTGGAATAACCAAACCTCTCTTCTCACGCCTTGCCGGGCGTTTTTTAAGATTCAACAGGACCGCCTTTCTAATGGTTAATACCTCCTAATATTAACGACCGTCTTTACCACGGCTTTAAGGTGATGACGGGTGCATTGAACAGGTTAATCCCAATACGCATTAGTCCCAATAAAGGTTGAGTGAGATTGTATTACTGCGGTAGTCATAGAGCGCAATGTTGGATTCGTTGTTCAAGTAGCGGTAATCAGCGTAAACCCACAGTGTTTTGCCCAGGCGGTACATGAGCCGCAAATTGGCGCGCGAACGATTGTCTTGACGCTTTATGCGTGTGTTAGCGCTGGTGATGGTGTTGATTTCATCAGTGGTGGGGAAATCACTGCGCCGATATTGCGCTTCCCACTGAAAATTGAATTTGGTACTTAGGCGTATATTGTGCTTGATGCCCACTTTATTTCGGGTTGGGGAAAAGCTGGCTTTAATGCCATTGTTATCCTTGTTGGGTATATCGTCGCGATCGTTGGTTTCATGCTCAAAAAACCCCTGTAGTGTGTTGTTTGGGGGTAAATATTTGCTGGAAAACCGTACTCGTTGCCTAGTGCCTGCCAAGTGCTTGTAGGACGTGGCGGTGGCGTCGATATTACTGAGCTGATAACGCGCTGATAGATTTGTCGCCGAAGTTACCGAATAGTTTGCGTCGAGTTCGAGCAGTTGCACGTTTTGGAACCGTTTGTTATCCAGAAACAGCGACTGGACTTCGCCTCGGGCGGTAACATTGGTGGTTGCTGAGGTTATTTTATAGTTTATATTGGCGTTAATGGCGGTATAGTTGTACTCGTCTAACGCCTTATATTGCAAGGCATACAGGTCGATGCCGACGTATAACGGAGCCGTGATGGGTTGATTGAGTTTGGCGTAGATCGTGTAGTATGAATCGCTCTTCTCGGATTTTTGTGCCAGATCATCTGTCGCATTTAACGTAACATTATCGTTATAACCCAAGCCGCCACTCAAGATTCCGTTTGTTCTAGGCTGTAATGTATCGACGTCGGATATACCGAGTTTTATAAGCATACGTTGGGCTAATTGCCGTTGTTCATTATTATTGGCGTGGCGATAGGATAATAGAAAATTCTCATTGGCTAAATCAGTGTTAGCCATTTTCAGTGCTGCTAAACCCATATTAAAGTAGGCGATTGCAGCGAGGTCTGTTTCACTGGACGCACGCTTAAGGGCCTCATAAGCGGCGTTGTAATCCCCCAGTTTATAAAGTGTGACACCGAGGTTATAAGGTAATCGTTTATTGCTTAGGCCGAGTTGTTCCGCTTGTTGGAAATAGCGCAGTGCGGCGGGGTAGTTGTGGGTATTGAAGGCGCTGATGCCCTGGTTGAATAGCAGTTCGGCTTGTTGAGCCTGAGCTAAACAAGTGCTTGAATGTATTAGCAACCCTATTATTAAGAGTTGAAATATCGTCTGCCGCATTAATCCTGTAATGGTATTGTTGTAGTGGTGCTATTCCGGCGAAGAGGTATTTGGGCCAGAGTCACCGCTGCCTATTCCTGGTACATCCACAATGTTACCCACGCTATCGCTAATGTCGGGGCTATTGGCAATTTCTTCATTGATGTCGTTCATTTCACCTAAATCGGGCTCTGGTAGATCAATTATCTGCATTGAGGATGTAGGTACTTCGTCAAGACCAATGACGCGTATTGTAATATCATCCAGGTCATTGGGTGCCTGCGCTAACGCAGGTGAGGATAGTGTCAAGTATAAACCGAAAATGATGATCCATTGTACTATAAATCGATTCATTGTTACCTCAGTATATGATGGCCTCAGGTGTTGCCGTCGTGTCGTCATATCGCGGTAGATCTGGCTTAGGATAGCCGCTCTCCACGGTCAATATTTACGTTAATGCGGTATTCCTTCTCGGCCCCCTGATGCATTACTCGCATTACCATGACCCCAGGAACCGCGTTGTTGGCAATCACGGGTAATGATAATAAATTATCCCCCTTAATGAGTTTGCCATTCCAGGCGAGTTCGCGCAAACCGGAATAGCCTTTTAACTGGATGTTGCTGGGAATAGCGACGGAAAACCTGACGTTATCTAGCGCTTTGTTTGAGTGCACCACAAAATTGATATTTTGTTCAACATGCAAGGAGTCAATAACGGCACTCATGGACGGTGTTGATGCATCCAGCGGTTTGAGTATTAATGTGGCAGCAAAAAGTAACAAACTGGCCGCCAATGCGCTGGTTGCGCCGGCGGAAAACCAGATAAATTTTTGACGCCGTAGGGCGTCTTTGGTGGTGGCCTTTGGGTTAGCGTCGGTAGTTGCTACAATTTTTGCGTTAGTTATTGTTTGGGTGTTTGTTTTGGTGTTTGTTTTAGCTCTGGCTTCAAGAATTCGCTGCGATAAATCGGGTGATGCTACCGGACTGGGCATTGACTTCATTGCTTCCAATAACTGTCGGCGTTGTGTAAACGTTGTATGGCAGGCACTACAGTGTTGCAGGTGTTGTTCAATGGCCTGGCGCTCGGCATCTGTAGACTCGCCGTCTACATAGGTGTTAAGCCGGTTGTTGGCGTCATTGCAAGTGAAAGGTGAGTATAATGTCATTTCGTTTTGCTCCTAAGTATAGGTACGTCTAAAGGGCAAAATGGGTTCCAGGTTTTTTAGTGTTTTTTGTAGGTTTTCCCGCGCCCGGTGCAGTCGGGATTTAAGCGTGCCAATGGGGACACCGGTAATTTGTTCAATTTCGGCCAAGGTATAGTCCTGCATGTCGTGCATAATCAGTACGTGTTTGTGAATATCGGTTAATCCGTCTAATGCTATTGAAATACGTTGTTGCTGTTGTGTGGCCTGGATTTGTTCGTCGGGTTCCGGGCTGTTTGAAACGGCATTTTCAATGGCGCAATGTTCCTGTAGATGGTTATCGGCATAGTGGCCAGGCATGATTGGTGAGCGTTTTTCACGACGCCACTGATTGACGAATAATCGATATAATACTGTTGCTAGCCAGGCCCTTGGGTTTCTGATTAGTGCAGTGTCAATGTCTTTCTGGTTGAGGTTGACGAATAAATCCTGTACCAGGTCTTCCGCGGTTTCTCGATTGCCACATAAGCGATACGCAAAGGAAAACATCTCATTGAGATGGTTTTGCAGGAATAATTCAAAATCCGTTGGCGGCATTGATTCGGTAACCAGGGCTGTAGGGGTGATATTAGGCCCGAAGGCGATAGAATGATCGCAAATACAATGCTACCAAAACCCGTTGTTAAAACAAAATATTAAAACGAGCGATTAAACCGGCCACGCCCCGGAACAGGCTGGGGCGTGGCGTGGTTGCTTAATGGTTGTTTAACCAATGTTTTAGCCAATCTTTAGCTAAGAATAATTACAAGGAAGTACAGATCAGTTATTAAGGATATCAATGGTATCCCCAATAATGGGGTCTGCGATACCACCGCCAGGGTTGTAACCATAGTATCTCCATGGATAAGGTTGTGGTGGGAAAATAAGACTGCCCAGTGTGGTCGGTAGATCCTTGGTTGACGATGCCTTTAGTCCTACGTCTGAGATCGTATAGAGGTAGACATCACTGGTATCGGTCATGACTACTGAGCGTCGTGGTGCCGCCCACCGGAAGTACAGTCCGTTATTGCAATGATCCGCAAAGTCATTTCTTAGTGGGGGATTGTTCTGGCAATAATAGTCAAAGGCCAGGTCTGAATGATCTACTCTGCCCAATGGTTTGAAGCCGGATGCCAGTGTGATTTCGTATGCTTCAACGCCACTGAAGTTTTTGTCGGTAACGGTTGGTGAAATTTGCAGTGGGATTGCCAACAAATTGGCCGGTTTGTAAAAAGTAAACGCTTTATGGTCATACTCGGCAGCACTCCATGACCAGCTTTGCGGAACATCGGGCGTGTATTTGTGAATCACCTTTGGTGCACTCATGTCGCTTACATCCACTAATTGCAGCTGCATATCATTGCCTGTACCGATACCATCTAGTCCACCTTCTCGGCCTATGGTAATAAGATGTCTATCATCATAGGGGTGCATATAGCTGCTGAACCCTGGGATCGTCAGCTCCCCCATAAGCTCAGGGGATACGGGATTGCTAAGGTCAAAGGTAAATAAGGGGTCAACGTTACGAAACGTGACAACAAATCCACGGTTGCCTATAAAGCGGGCGCTGCGAATATTTTCGTTTGGCGCAAAATTACGGACTTCGCCCACCAGGTTAAGTTGGCCGGCCTCATCGTCGCCCAGCAGGGATAGATGGTTTGTTTGGACCCGTTGCCAACTGTTGGGGTCGCTGTCGTCAATGCGGAAAAAATCATCTTGTGTTGTAGCGACTCGTAGTACATCTTTGCCATCGTAAGTCTGCTCGCTCATACTGAATTGATTGTGGATATAACCGTCAACGCGACCTGTTGCCACATAGCTTGGGGCATCTTTGGAAATGGCAAACTTATAAATTACTGACTGTGAAGTGGGGCGTTCGTTATTGGGTAAAACCCACCACCAGTTTTGGCTGTTTTCGGCCAGGTATAAACTGTTTTTACTGGCGTAGGTAATATGACTGTTGTTAATGACACCCGTGCCGGCCATGTTGGCCCCGTCAGTATCTATGCTGGTTATAATCTGCAATCCAAGGCTCATATTAACGGCCGGATGGTTAATGTCATTACAGGCTAAGTAGGGGATGGGTTCCAAGGTGCCGTCGGTGATGCGATTGGCGTCGGGCAGGTAAGTTGAAGGATCAATAGTGTCAATAATGCCGGTGATTTTTTCGCTGAGATTTTTCTTTGCCAGGATAACATCAGGATTGTTATTGATATCTCCATTGGGGGAATCGCATTTAGCTTTGTTGACGATGGCCGAGAACTTGTCTCTTAAGTCTATAAATCCGGTATCTTTATTGAGTGCTGTTAGCTGCAAGTAATGACTGGAGACCAGATGCAAACGGTTTTCGATTCGGCGACCTTCACGAAAATAACCACGCATTCGAATTTGATCAATGACTTTGGGTTCGCTCGGATTAGTGACATCGTAAAAAATCGCGACGGTATAATCTTGTTCCGGCGTTGGGTAAACCACGGAAAGCGCATCTTCAGCAGGTGAGGGCCTTGTTTCCGCAATATAGATAGGTGCGTCATGGCGGGCTAAAATAGTCACTCGGTGATTTTCCTTGTCGAGAAACAGGTTTAAGCCATGTGCCCCAAGGTCTATTTTGGTGAGTGTCGTTAAATCCTGTGGGGGAAAGCCCTTGGCAACCATAAAATGCCGGCCACTTAGGATGTACATATTGCCCAATGAGTCTGTTTTTATTATATCGCCTTCATGAACGCCACTGACCTGGTTGTTTGTGTCTGATACGTCGTTGGGTGTTGGTATCTCGGGGGAGCTATCGTCATTCGACAAATTGGCACCGTCACCAGCACCAGGAACGGCAATTTCGGGTGCGCCGCCATCGACACCATCTCGGTTCGAGGGGCAGCTATAATAGCCGTAGCTGGGAATAGTGGTGTAACGCTTAATTAATGATGTGGATACATAATTCTTTAACTCAGCACAGTCATTAACCTGCTGCAATTGCAGCGAGGCCAAGGGGACTCGCTGCAGCAGTTTTTCGGTAGTGGAGTCTGGGTTGTCGTTTGAGCAGGCTGGAATAATAAACAATAAAAATACGAGTCCCAACCATTTATACGGTGTCGTTAAATGTGTATTTCTTCTGAACAACATGCTAGTTCCCTCGTTGAATTCAATGTTAGTTTAAGATTTGCGGCTGAATAAAGCTATATTCCGTAAAACACTGAAAATAAAAAAGATTTAAAGATTTCCCGACTAGTTTTGCACAATATTGCATGGGGTAGTTCGCTAGAGCGCTATTGTAGAGCGTCGATACGCCAAAAAAGGTTCCATTTAATTCGTTACCGAAGATATGAATAGGGTCAGGTCTTGCATTGCCATGTCCATTATTTTGCTCTACACTAATTCGTCAATGGCTAGACCTCTTCGAGTTGAATACCCCAATGCGCTTTATCACGTAACCTCGCGTGGTGATCGATTGGAAGATATCTATGAGCAGGATAGCGATTACCGCTTGTTTTTAAAAACACTTCACCACGTAAGCACTCGCTATAATTGGCGTTGCCATGCCTATTGTTTAATGACTAACCACTATCATTTGCTGATAGAGACGCCGGATGCCAATCTGTCAAAGGGAATGCGGCAGTTAAATGGTTTGTATACGCAGCGCTTCAATCACCATCATCAGCGAGTAGGGCATGTCTTTCAAGGCCGTTATAAGGCTATTCATGTGGAGAAAGACAGGCATCTATTGGCGCTTAGTCGTTATATTGTGTTAAATCCTGTGCGAGCCAACTTGGTCAAGCTTCCTCGTCAGTGGGTGTGGAGTAGCTATCGTGCGACAACGGGGGAGATTTCAGCCCCGTCCTGGTTGACGACGGAGTGGCTTTTAAGTCAGTTTGGGAGTCAGCGCAAGGCTGCGCAACAGGCATACCGCGCCTTTGTGCTTAATATTAAGGAGCAATACAACCCCTGGTCAGAATTACGTCATCAGGTATTTTTAGGGGGGCAGCAGTTTGTTACCCAAATACAAAAAAAAATCAATATGAGTAGCTCCTTAGATGAGATTCCACGGGAACAACGCACCACCGTAGCTAAACCGCTGGGTTACTATGAAAAGCGTTATCGGGACCCAAAGCAGGCTATGGCAACGGCATATCGATCCGGCCATTATTCGCAGCGTGAAATTGCAGATTATTTTGGGGTCCATTATTCCACGGTGAGTCGTGCTGTGAAATTACAAGAATTATAATGCAGCAATGCAAGACCTGACCCCAGGGATTTAGGGGGGTGGGGCAATGCGATATAAACGAAAATGCTGAGCAGATGCTGGTTGGGCAGGTAAAATTAACTTAATTAAGTGCCAATTATCTAAAACATTGCTATGTTCGCCTCTTTTTTCTTCCGCCTCACCTTTCGCTTTAGGTTATAATCCGGGGCATTTTAGTGTGCGTAAAATAGACGGCCGTCTGATATTCACAGTTTTAGGTGTTTTTAAACCGCCTTACTCAACGGGGTGTGTCAATCCTGTGGGAAAAGTGGCTTGGTACCGATACCGGGTGCTAATAACAGCTGAGGTTGGTATGAATTTTGGTTCCTGTGTTCCTGAATTTGTATAAACCGGATGCCTGACGCATGCGCAATGGCGTAGCAATACCATCATTTACTAACTTTAATTTACTAACTCTAGAGTACTAACATGACAGACTTAACACACTACCGAAATATCGGAATTTTCGCTCACGTGGATGCCGGTAAGACAACCACCACCGAACGTATCCTTAAGCTTACGGGTAAGATTCACAAAGTGGGCGAAGTGCATGACGGCGCAGCGACAACAGATTTTATGGATCAGGAGCAGGAAAGGGGCATTACCATTCAGTCTGCCGCTACAACTTGCTTTTGGAACGGCCACCGCCTGAATATAATTGATACTCCTGGGCACGTTGATTTTACTATAGAAGTTTATCGATCCCTGAAAGTGTTGGATGGTGGTGTGGGTGTATTCTGCGGTTCAGGCGGGGTTGAGCCTCAATCGGAAACGAATTGGCGTTATGCCAACGATTCTGAAGTGGCACGTGTTATTTATGTCAATAAACTCGATCGTATGGGGGCTGATTTTTACCGCGTGGTTAAGCAGGTTGAAGACGTGCTTGGGGCTAATCCGCTGGTGATGACGCTGCCTATCGGGATTGAGGAAGACTTTATTGGTGTTGTGGATTTGTTGACGCGCAAGGCATGGGTTTGGGATGACTCCGGTGATCCGATGAATTATGAAGTTCAAGAACCACCTCCAGAAATGGCCGACCTTATTGAAGAGTGGCGCGAAAAGCTGATCGAGATGGCGGTTGAGCAGGACGATGCGGTAATGGAACGTTACCTTGAAGGCGAAGAGCCCTCGTTGGACGATATTAATCGTTGTATCCGTAAAGGGACTATCGCGCTCGATTTTTTCCCGACCTATTGCGGTTCTTCGTTTAAAAACAAGGGTGTTCAATTAGTATTGAATGCCGTTGTGGATTATTTACCGAATCCAATGGACGTTAAGCCTCAGCCAGAGGTGGATCTTGAAGGAAACGAGACCGGTAAGGTTGCATCCGTTGATCCAGATAAGCCACTACGTGCACTTGCATTTAAGATTATGGATGATCGGTTTGGTGCGTTAACATTTATTCGTGTTTATTCCGGCAGACTGGAAAAAGGTATGACGGTACTTAATACAGCGACGGGCAAAACGGAACGGATTGGCCGCATTGTGGAAATGCACGCTGATTCCAGGGAAGAGCTTACTGGCGCCCAAGCTGGCGATATTGTTGCCGTTATTGGGATGAAAAACGTACAAACAGGGCATACCTTGTGTGATCCCAAAAATCCCGCAACACTGGAGCCGATGGTGTTTCCTGATCCGGTAATTTCTATTGCCGTAGCACCAAAAGACAAAGGTGCCTCAGAAAAGCTGGGGATTGCTTTGGGCAAAATGATCCAGGAAGATCCTTCTTTCCGGGTAGAGACGGATGAAGACAGTGGTGAGACTATCCTAAAGGGGATGGGGGAACTGCATCTGGATATTAAAGTGGATATTCTGAAGCGTACCCATGGCGTCGACGTTGAAGTGGGCAAGCCTCAGGTGGCTTACCGTGAAACGATTACTCAGCGTACTGAAGATAGCTACACCCATAAAAAACAAACGGGCGGTTCTGGGCAATTTGCCAAGATTGATTACGTGGTTGAGCCCGGTGAAACAGGCAGCGGTTTTGAGTTCGAGTCCGTAGTAACGGGTGGTAACGTACCGAGAGAATTTTGGCCAGCGGTGCGAAAAGGCTTTGAGTTGAGTATGGAAAAAGGCGTGTTGGCCGGTTATCCCTGCCTTGACTTCAAGGTTACATTGACAGACGGTAGCTTCCATGCGGTTGACTCCTCTGCCGTGGCTTATGAGCTTGCAGCCAGAGCCGCCTATCGTCAATCGATGCCCAAGGCGGGTCCCCAATTGATGGAGCCTGTCATGAAAGTCGACGTTTTTACCCCTGAGGATCATGTAGGGGACGTGATTGGTGACTTGAACCGGCGTCGTGGCATGATTAAATCACAGGAAGCCGGTTCCACGGGGGTGCGAATCAAAGCCGATGCACCACTGAGCGAGATGTTTGGGTATATTGGTGACTTACGCACCATGACTTCTGGGCGTGGTCAGTTTTCCATGGAGTTTTCTCACTACATGGCTTGTCCGAAATCGGTGGCGGATGTCGTCATTAAAGAAGCCGCAGAACGTAATAAATAGTACGGTGGTTTGGTGAATATCTGGTCGGGGCATAGCCCCGGCCAGCATTCAATAGCGAAGCCATTCGGTTATGTTTTTATTAGTATTGTCAGCATGCAGTCATTGGTGAGGGTAAGGAATAGCAGCTATACCTATGGTATTGAGATGGGTATTGATATGGGTATTGAGACGGGTGTTAAGATAGGTGTTATGAGGGTCGTTATGACGCACTACGAAGCCAATGAGTTGAACGATTTCCCGATATCTTTGTTCGGTTTAGCTGTCTGAAAATTTAGTCATACCCTGGCCTTTGCGGGTGTAGTTCAATGGTAGAACAGGAGCTTCCCAAGCTTCTAATGAGGGTTCGATTCCCTTCACCCGCTCCATTGTCTCTGTTCCACCTTTGTTCCCACAAGTGTCAAGCGAGCTGTTATTAATGTTGTTATTAATTGTTCGGTTAATGCGGATGGCTTTTTGGTTAGTGACGTTTATTCGTCCAATACTGATTTAACGATTTCCCGATGATCGTCGTATTCATGGTCTGCAACCTTTTCGAGTCCGGATAGGTTTGCATGCTTTAAGATTCGGAGGCCTTCCGGCGTTTCGCTTAAGCTGGATAAAATATCCTGAATTTGTTTTTTTAAATTACCGTCCATCGTGCCTTTAACTGCCCAGGGCAAATGCGGTAGCGGCTCGCCTCTGACAAGGTATTTTAATTTGTTGGTATCGATTCGTTTTGTTACAACACCGAGGTCCAGTAGTATGTCGCCAGCGCCAGCCGCGGCAGCTTGTTTGTAATAAGCGGAAAAAACGGCATTTGGTGGGTTCTTGGCAAAATCTTCAATATACTCTCCAGGCTGCAAACCACCTTGTTTTAGTAAGTAGGTGGCGACAATATAACTTTGCATGGCTTTTTCACCCCCACCAAAAACAATGCGTTTTCCCCTCAAGTCTGCCACGGTATTAATGCCACTATCTTTCCTGACGATGATGGATCCTGCGATGGTGGATTTGCCCCGTTCGCTGTTTTTAAGAATGACCTGGTATTGATGCTTTTTATTGGAGAGTATGTAGTGGTATTGGTTAAAATGTACAATATCGTAACGTTGCTCAGTAACCCCTTCCCAAAAGCTGTCAAAATTCTTGCTGGTTTGTAATTCGACGTTACGCCCCAGTTGTAACGATAAATATTTAGCCATTGGTTTGAACAGTTTGATGGTAGCGGTAGCGTTACGTCGAGGAAATATACCCATGATAAGAGGTTCGTCGCTGGCATAGGCAGTATTTATCCAACCGATGTTATGGTTGAAGCCAGACATTAGTGTTAGAAATAGGGTAACGAAAACTAGATATTTTGAAATATGTGCTCGCATTTGTTATGGCCTTTTTACGCCCAGATTGCTTTTATGCGTTGATGCCGCTCGGTATTTTAATTATCGGCCTGTGATACTCAGTCTTTAATTCGATGGTATAACTTTTGTTCGCCAGCGTGAGCCTAATGCTAAGCAGGTGTTAGGCTTACGCGGATTTTTGAACCTTCCATTCTGATGCCAGCAGCCAGTCAGTGATTTGGTCCCTGGGCAGTGGTTTGCACATATAATATCCTTGGGCTTTATCGCAGCCCATATCGCGTAACAGATTCAATACTTCGATGGTTTCAACACCTTCCGCCACTACGTATAGCCCTAATATATGGGCTAGCTCGATGGTCGATTGCACGATCGCTTTTGTGTCCTTGTCATTGTTCATGTCGTCAACAAACATGCGGTCGATTTTAAGTTCATCAACGGGTAATTTTTTAAGGTAGGCCAGTGACGAATAACCGGTTCCAAAGTCGTCTATGGACATTTCGATACCGATATCTTTTAGCCCTTGAATGATTTCCAATGCTTTTTCCGGGTCAGTGATTGTCATGCTTTCAGTAATTTCCAGTTTGATGCTACCAGGGCTAACATTGTGCTTAACGAGTAATTTTTTTAATTCAGTGGCAATGATCGGGTCCATAAAGTTGCGGGTGGATAAATTGACTGAAACACTAATATCTATGCCTTGCCGGTTCCATTGAGCACATTGCGAAATGGCTGTTTTCAACACGCGAATCGTTAAGGCTTGAATTAACCCTTTTTGTTCTGCAAGAGCGATGAACTGATCGGGGGGGATGTTGCCATAGCTGGGGTGCTGCCAACGCGAAAGTGCTTCTACACCACAGACTCTCTTCGTATAGAAGTCGATCACTGGCTGGTAAGATAGGCTAAGGTCGTTATTGTCACTGCTGATTGCCGCGCTAAGATCGCTGACCAGCTTAATTCTATTGGTCCGTTCGGAGTCCTCTTGGGTACTAAATAGGCTAAATCCGGTGCCGGAAAATTTCGCCTCGTACATCGCCATATCCGCGTTTTTTAGCAGCGTATCCTGGTCTTCACCATGTTCCGGGTACATGGCGATGCCAATGCTAACGCCAGTAACAATGCTGACGTGTGGAGAGTTAATTACAATGGGTGGTTCAAGCGCTTTAAGTGCTTTTTGGGCAACCTTTATGGCGGTCTCATTAGGTACGGCATGCAGTATTATGGCAAATTCGTCGCCGCCTAACCGGGCAATAGTGTCGCTGTTGCGAAGTACGTCAAACAGGCGTTGGCCGATCAGCTGAAGTACGGTATCACCAGCATAATGTCCGTGAGTGTCGTTGATCTGTTTAAAACTGTCAACATCAAGCAGCAGTACCGCAAACGTATTGTTGTCACGATTGGAAACCTGGATGTTATGAATTAGACGATCTTTAAAGAGTGCTCTGTTTGGCAGCTCGGTTAAGTTGTCATACAGGGCGGCTTTTTCCAGCTCTTTGTTGGTTAATTGCAATTGTTGGTTTTTGTTCTCAAGTTCAGCCAAAATGGCTTCCAGCTGTATGGTGCGGTCTTTAACGTCGCGCTCAAGATTGGCAACGTAGTTGCGTGCCTGTTGCCCCAAGTTCCATTTTTTGATTAGCGTCAGTGCCATTTGTTTTACTTCAATGGCGTCAAATGGTTTGGTCAAAAATAGTAATTTATCGGTAGCCCCTAACTTGTTGGTGATGTCATCCCATGAGTAGTCTGAGTAGGCCGTGCAGATAACCATTTCAATAAGAGGGAACTCATGCCAAATTTTGCAAATAGTTTCTATGCCATCCCAGCCGGGTGGCATTCTTACGTCCATAAAAATTAGTGCGTATGGTTGGTTTTGTGCGTCAGCGTCACGTACTTTTTGTAATCCCTCCTGGCCTTGAAATGCTGAGTCAACTTTATATTCCGTTAGTTGATTATTGCTTTCGGTTTCAGTACCAAATAATTCACTTTCCAGTTCATCCAGTTCCGTGTTCAGCTCATTTACGTTGGCGCACAGAATTTTTTTAAAATCATCATGAATGGATTTGTTGTCATCAACAATTAATATTCGATTATTAACGTTCATAGTGGTCTTCATTATCCGGTTGCTGTTCGGTACGTGTTTTTATTTGTGGGTTGGCTAATACCTGATTGCTGGTCCGCGATGGGCAGGGTGATGATAAAGCTTGCACCGGTATCTGGTCCGTTGCTTTCAACGGTGATAGATCCGCCAATTTCCGTCATGGCATTTGCGCAGCTGTGCAAGCCGAAACCATGGCCATTTTTTTTGGTGGTAAAACCATGATTGAATATATTGGTTAGTTTGTCTTGCTCTATACCGCAGCCATTGTCGGTTATTTTAATAATTATGTAATGTTTGTTAAGTTTTTCAGAGGTTATTAGTAACTGTTTTTCTTTATTTGCCGCGTCATTTTCCTGCATGGCATCCTTGGCATTTTTGATGATATTGGTTAATGCCTGCAGGATTTTTGATTTGTTAATGGCGATGCTAAGACCGGGTGACAATTGTTTTTTTATGATGACGCCCCATTTTAATAATGCGGATTCCTGTACGCTGATAGCGTCATTTATCAATGTTTCAACGCTAAGTTCTTCGGAAAAATGTCCCGACTTGGCATATTCCTGTTGTGTGTTGATGACGTCGGCCATCATCGTAATTTTGTTGTTGAGATTATCGGATTCCTGAATGATATGTTGCGTTTCTTTCTCAAGGCTATCTGCAACTTTACAATAGTAGTCAGGTAATCGTTTTCCCTTTTCATTGAGGGTGAGAAAGTCGCCAATATTGCTCAGGTTCTCCTTCAGTAGTGCATTTGCTTTGTGTAATCCGTTAATTTTACTATTTTTGGCAATTCGTTGTATTTCTGCCCCTGCGATATTAACGCTATTAAGTATATTGCGTATATTGTGTAATACCCCGGTTGCAATTTCTGCCATACCCGCACTATGTGCCGCTTCAAGTAATTGGCTTTGCGCGATCGCCAATTGTTGCTCAGCGTGTTTACGCCGCGAGATATCACGTATGACGCAGACTCTGAGCCTGGATGCACCTATCAGCATAGGGCTTACCACCACTTCCATTGGGAATTCGCTGTTGTCCGATCGTAAGCCTTGAAATTCCATTGGATGATTGTCGGGGGTAACTTTAAACAGGCCGTCTTTTTCGTCGTTATACTGAACAAGCGTAGCTAGGGGGGTGGTATGTGAATCCGCTGCAAGGAAGATGTTATGTTGCATAATAAAGTCATTGTCTTTATACAAAAAGATGGTGCAAGCAGCAGGGTTTGCCGATTCAATGAGGCCTTGTTCGTTTATGGTAATAACGCCATCACGAATATTGTCGAGTATGGCCCGGATTCTTGTTTCGCTTTGCTCCAGGGCGTTGGTCCTTCGGTTGACTTGGTCTTCAAGTGTTCTATTAAGTTCTTGTAATTTATTAAGGGCATCGTCTTTTTCTTGTAGCGTTTTTTGCAGCTGATCCATCATAAGGTTGAATGATTGCGTTAATAACCCCAATTCATCCTGTGCGAATTGCTTTACGTTTTCATTGAGGTTGCCATCAAAGACCCGATTTGAACCCATCATTAGTACTTTGACAGGACGTAATACATTGTGCCGAAACACTAAAAATATACATAGGCTTAAGAATACAATAATGACGACATTACCAGCGGATAGCTTGGTTAGCATGTCTGTCGCCTGTTGCGTCAAGCGTTGCCTGCTAATTCCCACCAATGCGTATCCTAAGCTCTCATCATCTACCACGATGGGAAAACGCATGTGAATGATCGAGTTATCGTTTTGTAATTGCTCCACTATTGCCTTCGTATTTTCTCCTACTTGTGTAATGCTTCGGGCAATATGCGGGTTGGATTTGTCCAGGTAGTTGGTGATATTATTGCCATTGATGCCAAAAATGACGCCATAGATCATATCGCTTTGCTGGCTAATATCTTTCATGAAATTATCCAGCATGACATAGTCACTCGTATAAATCGCATCAGGGCTGATCAACGAAACAAAATGTCCGAGTAAGTTTCCTTTTTCGGTGAGTTGGTCTTCGAATATATGGTTTTGGGCGTGAATCACAACGCCGGTTGTGCCACTTAAGGTCATTGCCAGGATTGTGATAACCAACAATACAAATTTGTACCCAAGGCTTATGCGGATTTTTTTTGTGATAGAAGCCATATGCTAGTTCGTCAATTTGGGGTGCCGTTATTCGCCATTGTTGTTCGCTGTTGTTCTTCACTGTTACTAATGATTGAGCATTTGTGATGTCGTGGTCAGTCTTGATGCGAAGTAAGAAGAAGCTCCTCCGGTTTAATTGACGGCTTTTATGGTTAATTCTTTAATATAGGTGCCGGTGACGACAAGAATGATTTTGATGGAATATAAACCATTTTATTTTTGTGGTTAAGGGGGTCGTGATAATTTATGAAGCCTGTTTATACCCTATTTAGCGATCTGGATCGCACTATACTTCCTAATGGTGTGCAGCCTGAATCACTCCGTGCGCGGCCTGCGTTGCAAGCCTTGTCTGCACGTCCGGAAATGATGCTTGCCTACGTTAGTGGTCGAGATCAGGCATTACTCAAGCAAGCCATTCGGGAGTACTCCCTTCCTTTGCCTCGATTTGCAGTAGGCGATGTTGGCACGACTATTTATGAAATACGTGAGGGTCGTTGGCATGCCTTAATGGCATGGCAAGAATTGATATCGCCGGACTGGGGGGGGGCAAATAACAAGGATATTGTTGCGCTATTTAATGATATCGAGTTGCTGCGTATGCAGGAGCCGGAAAAACAAGGTGCGTTTAAAGTCAGTTATTACACCGAGGTAGCCATCGATAACAAGGCCCTGGTTGACGAAATGCAGGTACGGCTTGATCAGCAGGGTATCCAGTGTTGTGTTATCTGGAGTGTGGATGAGGTGGCTAATGTGGGCTTATTGGATGTATTGCCGGCTTCGGCTACTAAACTTCATGCTATTGAGTATTTAATGGAGTATACCCAGTGTAGTGTCGATAATTGCGTATTTGCTGGTGACAGTGGTAATGATCTCCCAGTGATTGCCAGTGGTCGGTTACCGTCTGTGCTGGTGAAAAATGCGCATGTTGACGTGATTGCCGAAGCGCAGCGGTCGCTGGCAACGCTTGGGGTCAATAACCGGCTCTATGTTGCACGCGGCAATTTTTATGGATTGAACGGTAACTATAGTGCGGGCGTATTAGAGGGGGTGGCTCACTATTTTCCAGATTCATTGCACTGGATGGGGTTGAGCTAATTCTCTGCATATTGCATTTGTCGCGCCTGGGTGTGCCACACCATGTAACAAACGGGGCTAGGTTGGGGGTGGTGGCATCCGGTTTATCGTTATTTATCAATTGGTTTTGTTATTTTCAAGAGGTAGTGGCGAAGAGGTAATGGCCAATGATTAATAGGATGTTCTATCCATGAGTAAAGATGATAATGGCTTGTATCTGTTGCTGATCAGCATCCACGGTCTTGTGCGTCACCATGAGCTTGAATTAGGACGAGATGCTGATACCGGTGGTCAAATTAAATATGTTGTGGAGTTGGCTGAAGCGCTTGCCCGGCATCCCAGTGTGGGGCGTGTGGATTTATTAACCCGCATGGTTAATGATAACGCGGTTAGTGAAGACTATTCGCAGCCGGAGGAAGTGCTGTGTAAAAATGCCCGTATCATTCGGTTACCGGCGGGGCCGGGTGAATATATCCGCAAAGAGGCGCTGTGGGACCATCTTGATGGCTTTGCTGATGATGCGTTGATGTATATACAAAACCTGGGTCTTACGCCAGCCATTATTCATAGCCATTACGCCGACGCAGGTTATGTGGGGGTGCGCCTTTCAAATATGCTTGGAGTGCCTTTGATTCATACCGGTCATTCTCTGGGGCGTGTTAAACGGCGCCGACTGCTGGCAACGGGATTAAAAAGGGAGCAGATCGAGGCGACGTATAATATTTCCCGGCGTGTAGAAGCGGAAGAGGAAACGCTTGCCGCCGCAGAGTTGGTCATTGCTAGTACTTCAAATGAAATTGAAGAGCAATATGGTTTATATGATTATTATCGTCCTGATCTAATGACGGTTATTCCGCCGGGGACGGATCTTGAGTGTTTTCACCCGCCCTCTCAGGTGGATCAAAATACCGCGATTTATGATCAAATTGCCCGTTTTTTAATTGATACAGATAAGCCGATGATCTTGGCGTTGTCCCGACCGGATGAGCGTAAAAATATCGCGACATTAATTAAGGCGTTTGGCGAGTCACCGGAATTACAGCAGTTGGCAAACTTAGTCATTATTGCGGGCAATCGTGATGACATCAGGGAGATGGACGCAGGCTCCCAATCAGTGTTGACCGAAATACTCATTCTCATTGACTACCATGATTTGTACGGTAAAGTGGCTTATCCTAAACAGCATCGAGCTGATGAAGTATCGATAATCTATCGCATCGTCGCTGCATCCAAAGGCGTGTTTGTCAATCCCGCGCTAACAGAGCCGTTTGGGCTTACGCTGATTGAAGCAGCAGCCAGTGGTTTGCCCATTGTAGCCACTGAAGATGGGGGGCCTCGGGATATTATTGGTAATTGTCATAACGGGCTGCTTATCGATCCATTGGACAAAGAATCCATCACCACTGCATTGCTGGAGATATTGCAAGCGCCGCTTAAATGGCAAGAATATCGAGACAATGGCATTAGCGGTGTTCAGGCCCATTATTCGTGGGTCGCCCATGCAGAAAGTTATATTAAAAATATAACCCCGATAGTCAATGGCGTGCAACGCCGAAAAGAAGGTCCGCTACCTCGTCGCCCCCTGTTATATCACGACCGAGCCATTGTCGTGGAGTTGGATCAGGCAATGCTCGGTGATGTCGCGTCTCTACAGGTATTGCTTAAAGTTATACGTGATCGCAGGGGAGACGCCGGTTTTGGGATCGTTACCGGTAGAGGGCTTGAACCGACCTTAAAAATTCTAAAGCGATTTGGTATTCCCGTGCCAGATGTGCTTATTATCGGCATGGGTACCGAGCTGTATTATGCGCCGCAACTTACGGCTGATATTGCCTGGACCAATCACATTGATCATCAATGGAACCCTAAGGCAGTGCACCGGATTCTTTCGGATGTTCCTGGGTTAGAATTGCAAGCTAAAAGTGAGCAGTTGCGCTACAAAGTTAGCTATTATTATGATTCGAATAAAGCACCGAGTCTTGATGAGATTAATCGACTGATTCGTCAGAATGAAGAAAACGTCAACATCTTTATCTCTTTTGGTCAGTTTCTTGATGTTCTCCCGGCTCGCGCCTCCAAAGGCTTTGCCTTACGTTATTTTGCACAGCAATGGGATATTCCCTTGGAGCGTATTCTCGTAGCGGGTGGTACGGCTGGAGATGAAGACATGATGCGCGGTAACACGCTTAGTGTTGTTATTGCCAATCCGCACCGTGAAGAGTTGTCTGACTTGAGTGAAATAGAGCGGGTGTATTTTTCCGATGGTGAATATGCGCAAGGCATACTGGAAGCGATAGAGTACTATGATTTTTATGGCGAATGCACCGCGCCCGATAACGATCAGGTAACGGATTTAGCGTAAGCCTCCTTTGGGGGCGCTGATGTTTTTATTGTTAGCGCTGGCATCAGGGTTGATGACATAAAATATCACAGAGTTGTTTTCTGCCGTATTGGTGCATGCCTAAATGATTAAGGTAGGCGTCAATCGACCCAAAGTTACGTTCCATTGTGTTGATAGCTTCCTGCAAGTATTCGGGGTGTGTTTCCATTAAGGGTTTTAGCTGGCGAGTATTTGCCCGAAATAGCGAAAATAGCTTGACCTGGATGAGTGTTTTCTTGACTAACCGCTTAAGATTGTCACCGGATAGCATGTAGTCGTCAAAGATGGTTTCCTTCCGTAATCCCAGTGCGTAATGAATTAGCGCGGTCACGGTGCCGGTTCTGTCTTTTCCGCCGTTACAGTGGATGAGGACAGGGTAACGGCCAGGGTCGAGTAATAATGTAAATATTTTTTTTAGTTCATTGTCATGTTGAGTGATGTAATGCCGGTATTCTGATAACAGAAATTCGTGAAAATCAAATTGACCTAGTTTACCTGCAAACAGCTGTTGTTTTAATGTCCTAATATCCATTCTATTATTGTGAAGGCTCAATACCTTTGTGGTTGGGGTGTTGTTTTGAGGCAGGCGGCTTGGGTCCGAGTGTCGTTCGTAGTCGTCCCTGAGATCAATGATAAGCTTTATATTTAGTGCTTCAAAGTATCTTAGGTCTGATGTGGTTAATTTGGAAAGGCGATCAGAGCGAAAAATCATACGCGTTTTAATGCGCTTGCCACTATCAAGCGTGTACCCGCCAATATCCCTGAAGTTATGGGCACCTTTTAATTTAATATGGCGTCTGGTCATTTGCTTGGTTGCCTTTACTTGGTTGCATTAATTTGATGGCATTCACTTGGCTGCATGAAGAAGAGAGTACACGATTAAGCCGATTATCATGACACAGATTGGCGTAGTTTGGTACTAGGTGCCATCGTTACGTTATTGCTAATATGCCACCTAAGATAGCGATGAAAAATAGCTCGCGCTGTAGATTTAGGCGGGGCTGAGTTGCTTGTTTCACAATTAATTCGTTCACTGTGAAGGGTATATGTTGTACCGATTTTTACAGGCCAGTGAAACAAATTGGCGTCCATCAGTAGTGTCGTTTTTTATTCTCAAACATGCTAAGTAGCGGTTTTATTTTTTGCTTATGTGATATTGTCGTCCTAGCGCCAGTAAACTGCTTACGTAGTGTGTGGGGAGGAGGGGTAAGTCAGAGAGCATCGTTAGGTGGCGGCTAATTATTGTTGCTTTATTCGAATGTGTGGTGAGGGTGCTTTTAAATTATTCACTAGGTGAGGCAGAAGTTATTGCCTGTCTATTATCGACGCATTCTAATATTTTGAAATATATCAATAAAAACTACTGTAGCGATTTTTTGGGAGAATCTTGAGGGGTCGCGAGGATTTTGCAGTCGTCGCTGTAAATATTTTTGCTGATGAATTAACAGCTTTCAGTACCTCGGCGGAGAGTCCAGGTTGACTTTCTTTATGACATGCGTAAGTATATATCGATTAATAATATTTACTACTGGGTAAGTGGTTTTTATTGTGATTTTTTGCGGTAATTTGTCTGCGGTAAAAAAGCCAGAAATTAGTCAGTTGTCAATGACGCTTTCAATAAGAAGAGCAGTTTAGGGGGCATCGTTGGTTAGTCGCAGCTGCTTCACGCAATGATAGGTTAAGGATTGAAATAATTGAGATCGAATGGACGATATTGCTCGACTTGGTGTATCTGTAGTTTAGTATTGGCGGTGTGGTTTCCGTTGACAGTATTCGCGGAGCGTATCGCGGATGTTGCAAATACAAAACACAATTTTTCAGCTTCGCCAACTTACGGAACGGAATTGCCGACCGGGCAGTCTCGGGATGTTACTGCCGTTAGTGAACAGCAGATTTGTGTGTTTTGTCATACACCACATGCTGGTAACCTGGCCCAGGGGCCGCTTTGGAACCGGGAGCTTTCCGGCGGTGTTTATAGTACCTATAGCTCCGCATCGATAGATGCTGTCTTACCCGGTACTGCGCTTGATCAGCCCAATGGAATTTCAAAATTATGTTTGTCCTGCCATGATGGCACCCTGGCGGTTGGTGCCGTTAACGTGCTTAATGGTACCCGCACGGATCTGTCCGGGTTAACGGAAGATATTCCGATGCAAGGCACGGGGCCGGGCGGCACAATGGCGCCAGGGGAAGGGGGGACGACAGGATTTACCCGTTATCTGGGTACCGATTTGACCAATGACCACCCCATTTCGCTGGTGTTTGATAGAAATCTGGCAATAAAAGACGCGGAAATGCGCTTTCCAGACGTGGAAGATCATATTAAGGTGCGTCAGCAAGGCACTTATGTGGCCACCACCGATATTCCGTTAGAGTACACGCCAGCGACAACAACCGGTGGGTTGGTGCAATGCAATAGCTGTCATGATCCCCATATCCGCGATACTTCAAATGAGAATATCAAGTTTCTGCGTTTAAACAGACTGCAGAAAGTTGAGCCAATTGGCAGTACATTTTCAGCGCAAAACGACATTATTTGTTTAGCTTGCCATGATAAAGCAGGGTGGGTGGGGTCTGCACATGCCAATGCCAGCGTCGCCAATGAAGTTTACACCAATGAGGCTGCACAGGTTCGGGAGTTTGCGCCTGGTACGCAAGTTTGGGAGTCAGCCTGCCTGGCCTGCCACGATACCCATACGGCACAAGGGTCGCGGCGTTTATTGCGCGAGGGTGTGGATGGTACCGTGATTACGGCTACCAGTGGTAGTGCTATCAAGTTTGGTGATGGTTTACCGGCTATTGAAGAGGCCTGTTTTTCCTGTCATTCGCATGATACTAATACGCTAGTTGGCCAGCTTAGGTCTTCTGCCGATAACATCTTTGAGGTGCCCAATATCAAATACGACTTTTTGTTTATGGATCGTCATATGCCAATTACCAATGACGAGCAGTTGGCGGCGACCGAAATTCATGATATTGGCACCAGCGACTCGGTAGACCCGTTGTTAATCGGTGGTTACGGGCCTCAGGGGACTGATGGACTCGGTAAGGATTTTATTGAAAGTCCGCAAAAGTTAGGGCGTGGTACTACGCCAGTCAACCGCCACGCCGAGTGCACTGATTGTCATAACCCCCATCGGGTAATAAAAAACCGTTATTTCTATGATGATCCTTTAGTTCCCGCTGCGGCTGGAACGCATGATCATGATGCTCCTGAGCATTCCAATTTGGCGTCCGGTGTATTGCGCGGTATCTGGGGCGTGGAGCCGGACTATGCTGCGGGCACTGCGTTTGGTACTAACCCCACTGGATTTCGCATTAAACGCGGCAACCCTGAGTCGGTTCCCGTCTTGCCGAGCTCAGATCCCAATAATTATGATTACGTTACCCGTGAATACCAAATTTGCCTGAAATGCCATTCGAATTATGCTTATGGTGATTTGCCACCGGAATTGGGTTATTACGCTGGAGGTACCGCATCGGGTACCAACGGCATGACGCGTTATACTAACCAGGCGATGGAATATCAATCACCTGAGGATCATAAGGGGGAAGGGACGTCTGTGACACCAAGCGGCGCGTTTTCAGGGATACCCCCAGGGCGGAGCTATTCTGTTGATTTTACAACTGATAATCATCGTGGTTGGCATCCAGTGATGCAACCAACGGGGCGAACGCCAATAATACGTCAGGCAAATGAAAACAACTGGATTTCACCTTTCAACCGTGCAGTCGGTACCCAGACCATGTATTGCAGTGATTGTCATGGCTCAAGTACGGCTCCTGGCACCGTGGTGCCCAATGGTGGTGAAAATGGTTCGCCCTGGGGACCGCACGGATCCAACGATGATTTTCTATTAAAAGGCCCCTGGAGTGGCGATCGGGTTGGTGGTACCGGTGAGGGTACACGGGATCACTTATGTTTTAAATGCCACGAGTATGATCAGTATGCGGGGGCAAATGGGTTTGGCGGCGGCGGCGGTGGATTTGGTGGTGGTGGTGGTGCCCAGGACAGTGGTTTTGCCACACAAGGGCCGTGTTTTAATTGCGGCGGTTCAAGCCTGAATAATTTACATACCTACCACGCCGGTGTTGTTCAGAATTTTCGGTGTAATATTTGTCACGTGGCAGTGCCGCATGGCTGGAAAAATAAGGCATTTTTAGTCAATCTTAACGATGTGGGTCCCGAAGCGGGTGAAGCGCCCGGTACGCAAGTGAAAAATGGCAGCGGCGGGTTTGGCGGGGGCGGTGGTTTTGGGACGGGCGGGTATACCAAAGGCCCCTACTATAATAGAGCCGGACTTAAGATTCATAGTTTTGCAACCAGCGGTAATTGGGTGCCGGGAGACTGTGGTTCAGTTGGTGCGCCTGGAAATGGTCAAATTGGCGTGAGTTGGATGGCCTTTGGTTCCGAGGCCTGCATGAATCTGCCATAGTGGTTTACTATGCAGTCAGTATTGTCTTATGAGGTTTCAAAAAATATTATTTTGTTTCGTTCTTGTTGCGTGTAGCCATTTGGCGCATGGGCAGGACGATCAGTATCTTTTCACCGTTAACGCCTTCGATAGTAGCGCGGCCGTATTTTCGGTACAAGATGACCCTTATGTACTGCATTCACAGGGCCATCAGCCGACAGATAAGTTTCCCACGGCGGTCGCTGTGCATCCCAGTAATAAGTTTGTGTATGTGAGTTCAAAAGTATCGGATGAAATTGACGTATTTGAGTTTGATGCTCTCACTGGACGCCTTAAACCGCTGGTAAACTATTCTACTCCGGCGGGTCGGGCACCTCATGCGCTTGTTTTCAGCCCACTTAAAAAGTGGTTGTACGCCCCCTTGCGGGGTGGAGGGGTGTCGGTTTTTGAGGTTAATGATCAGAGTGGGGCGCTTAGGGCAATCAATGGTTCCCCCTTTCCTGCACAAAAACGCACTCGTTCCTTGGCGGTTCATCCCAGTGGTAGGCTGGTGTTCGCCGTTAATGCGCATTCGAATAGCGTGTCGGTATACCGGGTTAATACCGACACAGGTGTATTGACCCAAATAGAACAATCACCATTTGATGCGGGGGATGTGGGTGTCAGTTCTGAACAGGCGACGAAACTCGATATGCCGCCGGAGTCGGGTGGTATGCCCTATTATGTTGCAATTCATCCTGGTGGGCATTATTTGTATGTCACCAACTTCAGGGCGGCGAGTTTGTCAGTATTTGCGATTGATGACAACAGCGGCGCGCTTACACCCGTTAAAGGCAGTCCATTTCCATCAGTGGTGAATCCCTATGCGATCGCGGTGCATCCCAGCGGGCAATATGTGTACGTAACCAGCTATTTATCCAATACTATTGGTGGATACGAGGTTAATGATGTTACTGGTGAATTGAAGCCGATCGTGGAGCATGGGTTTAGTAATCCTGGTGAAAAACCGATCGCGATGCGATTTAGTGATGCTGGCCATCATTTATATGTAGCCAATTATCAGACCAATAACCTTACCGTATTTGATGTTGGGGCGAAGGGTGACTTGTCGCATCGCAGTACGGTTCAAACGCGTTCAGGTGTGCGGGACATTGCCCTGTCTGGGATTATTAATAAAAAAATAAATAAAAAAATAAATAAAAAAACGAATCAAAAAACCAATAAAAAAACTATTAAAAAAGTAAATGAGAAAGCATTGGTGTTGCTCGGGTCAGGCACTAACGCCGTCACCGTGATGGAGCAGACCGATAAGAATCAATTTCAGACGATTCAAACCATTACGTTACCAGGTGCGCCTAGCGCACTGGCCCTGCATCCTTATCGGCCGATTGCATACATTGCATCGCGTTCGGGTGGCGGTATTCAGGCTTTTCAGTTTAACCCTGATACGAATAAATTCGAGCTATTAACAAGCCTGCCGACACAAGCGCAATCATCGATGCTGGTGAAAGGATACTTCCGTGCGCTAACGGTGGATAAAAATGGCTGGTATTTGTACGGGTTAAGGGCGGACTGCGATTGCATGAGTGTGTTTGCGATAGCGCGGGAAAATTTTGGTTTAAGTGAGATAAGGGGCTCACCGCTGATGACCCCTGGCGGCCCTAATTCTCTCGTGGTCGATAATGCGGCACGCTATGCGTATGTCACTAACGAAAAGCATAAATCTTTCTCGGTGTTTCGTTATGTCAGTGCTGCGAGTCCATTGGTTGACGATCTGGCCAGAGCGGGTACGCCTTTTCCATTAACTGGGTCGCCAACCGGGATGCAGATTATACCTTCGGGTCAATTTTTATATGTCAGCCATCAATCGGCACCTTATCTCTCGGGTTATGAGGTGCATCACCAGAGTGGTCTTGTGCGGGCGTTTCCGTTGCCTTCCGTTAAGCTTGATGCGGCGCCAACGACAATGCTGGCTCACCCGACTCACCCGTTTCTATTCACGCTCAGTGAAAAACCGGGACGCCTGAGTGTCTACAAAATAACGCAAAACGACGGTCAAATTGAGTTAATCCAAGGTTTGGACGTGTCACGCCGCAATATTGTCGCGATGCAAATTTTACCGAAGGAAGCGTTACTCTTGGGGATTGATCAATTAAATAACGAGCTGGTTATTTTTCAAATCAGTGCGGCCAGTGGGCGCGTCAGTGAATTAATAGCCATGCCAATTGATGCCAATTCAACGTTAATGGCCGCCGGAAAATTTGGCCTGTGAGTTTGGTGAGTGACTTTAGTGCGTAAGAGCACTATCACGTTGAACGCGGTATGTGATAGTGCTATGCAGCTTATATGTGTGTTAGTTTTGTGTTGGTTGTGTGTGAGAATGCGGCCCGTGAGTTAAGTGAATGAAGCTATTTGTTGTCATTTTGAGTGTAATGCTGGTTGTTGGATGTGGCGCTGGTGGTGGTAATAACCCCGGCGATAACAGCGCAACCAATGACGGTTGTAGTGCGAGCCGCCTGCTAACTCAAAACGATTCTAATCCCGCTAACCCATTGTTTACTGATGTCAGTGAAGCGGCAGGTTTTGGGTATCAGGTTGAGTGTAGGGTAAAGTCATCAAAATTGATGGGCGAGCAACAGATTATTGCTGGTGGCGTGGCGGTTGGTGATGTTAATGGTGATGGCTGGGATGATCTCTACGTTGTTCATGGTGGTAGCGGCCGTAATCGTCTGTTTATTAACAAGGGAGATGGGTCGTTTGAGGATGATACCCGGTCGGCTGTGATTGCTTTGAAGGACAAGCCCACCACTGGGCCTTTATTCTTTGACAGCAATGGTGATGGGGCGCTGGACTTGTTTGTGGGGGGTATTAACTCGACCACAGCTTGGCTGTTTTTAAATAACAATAATGGCGTGTTTAGTGATATCACCGAAAATTCTGGTTTTGCCAGCTTAAGCGATAGTTTTTCCGCTACCAGTGGTGATTATAATAAGGATGGGTTGCTCGATTTGTATATTTCACACTGGTTAACCAATGGCAGCGGTGGTTATTTATGGAAAAACAAGGGGGCAAACCAATATGAAGATGTCAGTTTTGACGCAGGTCTTTTATCGGTTAATGTGAATGGTTTTACCGGTAATTTTGCAGACATTAATGCGGATGGCTGGGATGATCTGCTCATCGCGGCTGATTTTGGGACTAGCCAACTATACCTTAATCAACAGAATGGTACTTTCAGCAATGTAACCAGCTCAACGATTAGTGATGAAAATGGCATGGGTGCCTCGGTTGCCGATTATGATAATGATGGTGACCTTGACTGGTTTGTGACGAGCATTTTTGATCCTAACGGTTCGCCCGAAGGAAGTTGGGGGGTAACGGGTAATCGTTTATATAACAACCAGGGCGATGGTAGTTATGTGGATGTCACTGACAGCGCCAAGGTTAGGGATGGGGGCTGGGGCTGGGCAAGCTGTTTTTCAGATTTTAATAATGACGGACACCTGGATATTTTTCATGTTAACGGCTTTGAAATGCCAACAGACCATCGTGCGCAGGAATACTATGAGGACAGGAGTCGTCTGTTTATTGCAAATGGCGATGGCAGTTTTTCAGAAATGGCCGCTAGCTTGGGGATTACTGATGCCGGGCAAGGGCGTGGGATCGCCTGTTTAGACTATGACCTTGATGGTGATATTGACATTTTTATCGCAAATAACCAGGCTGCGCCCCGGTTATTTAAAAACAACCTGGATGGCGGCAATAATTACCTGAGTATAAAGTTAGCAGGAGAGCTTCCCAATACTTTTGCCGTTGGTGCCAAGGTGACGGTTGTATGTGGTGATAGCCAGCAGATTCGTATTGTGAATGCGGGGAGTAATTTTAGCTCTCAAAACTCATATTTACTTCATTTTGGCTTGGCTGATTGCAATCTTGTTGGGAGCGTGCATGTCCAGTGGCCGGACAACCGTGAGACGCGCATTAATAATGTCTCGGTTAATCAACTGCTTGCTATTAGTCAGTAAGCGACGGGCTTCATTCTTGTCGGCATTCCCTTTTTACGAGTATATGATGCTTGTACTGCCCTTGTGTTGCATCAGCTAGCTTACTAAGGCTCAAGCACCCAGCAGCGGGTGTTGTTTGTATATCCCAGATGTTCGTAATACGAGTTTGCTGCAGGTGCAGCGATAAGAATAAGTTTGCAGCGTGGGCCTAACTGTTCCTGGGTAAGGGCGAGTAGTTTTTTACCGATGCCGCGGCGTTGAAGATTTTCGTGCACCGCCAGATCAGAGATATAACAAGCATAGTGAAAGTCAGTCATCGACCTCGCGATACCCAGTAATTGATCACCATTCCAGGCTGAGACAACCAGATTGCTGTTGCTCAGCATACCTTTAATGCAATCAGGGTCGTCGATAGGGCGTCGCTCCCCTAATGATGAATGACGCAACAGCGTTATAAATGCATCAGTTGATAGCGGCGAATTTATTTTATATTTTATGTTCATACCTAGCGCGATTATTTAGCGTAACGCTTTGTCGTCATAATTAATTGCCATCATTAGTTGTCATTGCTCGTTGCCATAGCTCGTTATTATAGCTATTTTCCGCCATTATCTAGCGCAATTGAATGATAGCTGCGTATGGTGCAAGCATGATTGTGCGCTGTTATTGTATCAGGTGGTTTGCCAGGTAGCGTTGCGGTGATGGGTGGCATCATTGGGTTGTTATGTTAACGTTAACACAACAGCGCAGTCGATAGACTACTAAAATTCTTCCGCCGCCATTTCCGTACTGTGACGCTAGGGTATTCGGTGTTGTGAAATTCCCACCAGTGTTTCTCAACTGTGTTTATAGGTTATGTTACATCATGGCGTATGTCACAATGCCTTGCACCGTTACCTCACGGGCTTGCTAGCCGATGGTTGCGTCAGGATTTCTGCCTGCAGGGCATCGGCAAGCCTAGCGTATTTTTTCACAAAATGAAACGGTAATATTTACTTTGATTAAAATGGTTTTTTGATACAAAATTCTGGATACTTTCTCAAAAAGACTATTTTTTTATCGACATGAGGCTGCATCGTCCAATGATCCTCGCTAAGAGGTTGGTTGCTGATATGCGCTTTAATTTGTGTCGGCAAACACAGTGATCACCAAGGAAACTATTATGAAAAAATTGAATTGTATGGGCATCTTTTTGTTTTTGCTTGTATTTTCTTCGCTAAGTGCTGCTGAGCGACCCACCATTGCCGTGTTGGATTTTGATGTCACCAAGGAGCAAGTCAGTTTTGGCAATGGCTTTGTGGTAATAAAAAATGTTGACGAAACCACTAAGTTATTATCGTCGGATTTGCTAACCTATCTTGTGAAAACGAACAAATTCAATGTGGTAGAGCGAGATCGCATGGCCGATTTGTTAAAAGAGCAGGATTTTAGTGAGTCGGGTTATTTGTCACCGGAAAGCGCGGTAAAAATGGGTAAGCTGATTGGTGCGGACTATTTTGTAATGGGCAAAATTGAGCAACTGAAGGCGAAGCTTGAAAGAAAGCAGATTCCCTATACCGATCGTATTCAGCCTCAATACAAGGGCAAAATGGTGGTTAACGTTAGGATTGTTGACAGCCGTGGCGGTAAAATTGTGTCCGCCAATAAATTTTCAGTTGAGCATGAAGATAAAAACCGTAAAAATGAGGTGACACCGGATGATTTTTTAATATCCTTAAAAGATAAGACGGTTCAACATATCGTTAATGGTGTTGTTGGTGGTGTGTTTCCATTAAAGATAATAAAAATTACCGGTAACGATGTGTATTTGAATCGTGGTGATGGTGTAGACTTCGAAGTAGGCAGCACATTAGCGGTGTTGGTGCAGGGGGAAAGTCTGGTGGACCCTGATACGGGAGAGTCGTTGGGCAGTACCGAGCAGGAGGTTGGTACGATTCAGGTTAGTGAAATTCAACAAAAATTTTCCAAAGCGACCATTGTTACTGGTGGTCAGCGAATAAAAAAAGGCGCACTTGTGCGGCTAAAAGATACTGAGTCGGCGTTTCAGCCTAAGGCGCTTACTCCTGGTTCCAGCGATAAACCCGTCAATTGGTAATGAAGTCCCCGTCATGTGCCGGTGGTTGATTGGGACGATGTCATATCATACCGTGATGTAATATAGTGTAGTTATAATAAGAATGCTATCGATGCAAGTCTAATAAATTCATAATCGATTATGAGTAATTTTTTCGGTCAATTTGGTGTTGATTTCCAAATGCTGATGGCTGTTTTTTCGTGAAAGTTAGGGGATTGCGCAAATGATAATCAAAAGAGCAAGCAATGCCGCAACACCGCGTTTTGTTGCCGGTTTAGTAGTAATGTTGAGTTTTATTGTGTTGCCGGGGTGTGCAACCACATCTATTTTTTCATCGTACCCGTCTCAAATACAGCCATTAAAGCAACAGGTTATTAACAAGCAATATAAAGTTGCGCAGGATCGCCTGGAAAAACATCGCTCGGATAATGATAAAATATTATACATGATGGAGCGTGGCAGGATCTCCCAGATAGCGAAAGATAATGACGCCAGCATTGAGGATTTTAAACAGGTTATTGCGGCGATGGAGGAAAATGAAAACAAGGCAAGGCTCAGTCTCTCGGATACGGCGGGCCAGGGTGCTGCATTGTTAACGAACGATAATGCTATCCCTTATAGTGGCGAGTCATACGAAAGGGTATTTGTGCACCATTTTCAGGCAATGAACTATTTGTTTGCCGATAATGTCAATGGTGCATTGGTTGAGGTGCGTCGTGCCAATGAACAGCAAAAACTGGCGTTTACCAAGCATGAGGATGAAATTGCCGATATTGCGGAAAAACAAGGCGCCAATGCCGGGAACGACAGTAAATTTATGGCATCATTTGCCGCTTTGGATGTTGCCGCAGGCCGTGTTAAGAACTCATTTCAGAATGCCTATACTTTTTACGCTTCAGGCGTACTTTATGAGGTTTTGGGGAGTCTTAATGACGCGTACATTGACTATAAAAAAGCCTTGGAAATTTTTCCTGATAACCCTTATTTGCAACAGGATGTTTTGCGTTTATCAAAACAGCTGGGTATGCGGGAGGATTATCAGCAATTTAAAAAAACATTCTCTGTACCGCTAAAGGAACCTGGCGATGGACAAGGCGAAATTATTGTGTTTTTTGAACACGGTTTTGCCCCGGTAAAACAACAGGTGAAGGTGCCTTTTTTTGTTAGTTCGCAAGTGCACACGGCTGCTTTCCCGATTTATGGTAAAATCTGGGAAACGACATCGCCACTTAATTTGAGCTATGGTGACGGTGCCGTGCTTGGGCAAACCAGCCCTATCGTTTATGTGCAGGCGCTTGCTGCAAAAGCATTAAAAGAACGCCTTCCTTCCATGTTGGTTCGTCAGGTTTTGCGGGTTGCGTCAAAAAAGCAAATGGTTGATAACACCAGTGGGCTGGGTCAACTGGCGATTGGGATTTTAAATATTATTACGGAAAACGCCGATCAGCGCAGTTGGCAGACATTGCCAAATGACGCCCAGATTTTTCGTGCGTATATATCCGCTGGGGAGCATAATTTGTTGCTAAGTAACGGCACGGCATCGGATACAATATCGATTACTGTGGAGGCAGGGAAGAAGACGATCGTCCGGATTGTTGCGACCGGAGCCACACTTCATACTGATGCTACTACGCTGTGATGGTGACAATGTATGCCTATTCTCACTATAAGCCTATTCTCACTAAAAGATAGATTACACTGTGCGCTAGTGGGAATGCCGATGAACAATGTTGAATCAGGTCGTGGCTAAGCTCCGTTGTGCTGGAGGGGCGGTCAATATAAGTGATTATAAGTAATTGAAGTGGTTGCATAAATTTTTAAGCTAAACTAATACAATTGACTGGAGGTTAATATGAAAAAGTGGACGACCACAGGCCTGCTATCCGCAGTCCTCGTCATTCTGATATCGGGTTGTGCAACGTCCGGAATGGAGGCGACCGGTAAACCCCATGGCGATCCAAAGTATGCCAAGCATCTTGCCATACATAATGAGCCATTGGCGGATAAAATTATCATTTCCCAAATGAATACGCGGGTTACCGGCGGTCTGCTGGAAGTTAGTGTTGTTCTGGAGAATTTGACCAGTTCAGACAAACAGATACAATACCGCTTTTCATGGTATGGCGATGATAATTTTGAAATAGAACAGGGCGGTGAACCCTGGACACCTACCACATTGAACGGTAAGGCCACGGTGCAGATGAAAGCGGTGGCTCCGAATGCGTCGGTAACAACTTATAAAATAAACGTGAGGGAGTTATAATGAAATCAACCGGATTTTTGTTCAACAATAAATTTTGCAACAATCGACTGGTAAGCGGTAAGTTCATGGGAACCATTGTGATTTCCAGTGTGCTTAGCGTTTCGTTGGCAGGTTGTCTGGGGGGGAGTAATGTTAAATATGGTGACGCCACTGCTGTTGAGACGACAACAACTGATTTTGGCTCCACGGATTTACAGCAAATAGCGGCAAAAATGGTGGATTCCTTGTTAACATTCCCTCCCATCGTTCAGGTAACCAACCAGCGCCGACCGGTTATGTTCGTCGATACCATAAAAAATAAAACCTCTGAGCATATTGATACCGAGTCTGTTACTGATACTATCTCGAATAAAGTGCTGCGCTCTGGTAAGTTTCGTTTTGTTGATATGACGAAAGTCGAGGCGGTCAAAAAGCAGCTAGACTTTCAAGGTGATAGCGGCATGGTCAATGAGTCGACCGCAGTGAATATGGGGCGTCAGATTGGTGCGGAGTATATGATGTATGGTAATTTGTCCAGCATTGTGAAGCGCGGTGGCGGCGATAAAGATGTTTATTACAAATTTACCTTAAAGGTCATGCACCTTGAAAGTGGTATTGTTGAATGGTCAGATGAGAAGGAAATTCGTAAGACTAAGAAAAAATCAATGTTTGGTTTTTAGGCTGCCGCAATATTAAGCCATTATTAAGCCATTATTATTAAGTAATAACTAAGCACGTTGTGCGAGTTGATAAAAAAGCGGACTTTATGTCCGCTTTTTTATTGATTGCCTGTTGTTATTTCAATTGTTATCTCAAGAACTGTCGTTTCAGTAATGGTTATTGAAGTAATCGTGACGCCCGCATATTTTAAAGGCCAAATTTGGCGCCAACAGAAAACATCATAATGTCTTCATTGTAGTCTGCACCCTGTATTTCTGCGTCTGCGGAATAAAAGTCCAGGCCAAAACGCACGGAAGAGCGACCGGTAATATTATAATCAACACCAAATCCAAACGTTAAATCCACCCCGGAGTCGCTGTCTGAGAAAGCGTTAGTTTTAACGTCCAGGTCCCAGCCAGCCAGCCCAATTTTTCCATACAGGCTAAGGTCGCTACGCAGCCCCATATTGCCGACAATATCAACATGCAAGACGGTTACTTCTGAGTTTGCCCCGTTATTGGATACTTCGCCCAAGTCTGTCCAGCCTGCTTCTATGGATAAAACTTCATTTAAATTTATACCGGCGAAAAGATCAAAACCAGCATCGGAGTCGTCTGCTTCATCATAATTGGCAATACCTGCGCGGGCGCCAAGATAGAGGCCGCTGCCTTGGTTGCCGGATCTTGTGACCGTTATGTCACTGGCGATGTCGCCAGCCATGCTGTCTCCAATGGCTGAAAAACACAGCATTGCTGCTGCGCCGGTGAGTATTGTTGCTCTTTTCATTAGGGATATCTCCTTGTCAGTATTATTAAGTTCAATTGCTTCATTTAGGGTAGGGGATTTAGGCCACTTTCCGCTTATTAAAAACAGGCGGGTACGCTGATTTGTTATTGTTGTGGACCCGACAATTGGCATATCATACTTCAAACCTGCCTGCGGGTTCAAAGTAATAAGGCGTTAAAATAAGGTGAATATGTCACATTTATGTCGTGCTATTGATTTTAGTCGGTTGCTGCTTATTAAGACGTTACTTGTGATGGGTAGCGATTATTGGTATCGATAGGGGGTAAATGCAGTTTTACCCTGGCGGACCACCAGCAATAATACTCATTCGCTACCACTAAATTCGCTACAATATGAGAGATCTATGAAAAATTAGGTGTACAAAAAGTAGGCGAATAATTCGCTGAATGCTGTTTATTGCGTTTGTTTAGGGTCGATTTTCATGATCAATTTTCATGATCAATTAATAGGATTAATTTCGTTTAGTTAAAGCGATGGTTTTTTCAGGAGGCTCATATATGTTGGTCAGTGTTTCGGGCAAAAACAGTTAGCATGTTAAATTTTAAGTCACTTCCACCGCTGTCGTTATATGTGCACATCCCCTGGTGTGTACGTAAATGTCCGTATTGCGATTTTAATTCGCACGCGGCAGATGATGATGTTCCTGCATCGCAGTATGTTGATGCGTTAATGCAGGATTTGGAGCATGACCTGTACCGTATATGGGGCAGGCGCGTGCAGAGTATTTTTATTGGTGGTGGCACCCCCAGTTTATTCGCCCCGGAGATCATCGACCGGTTATTGTCAGAGTTGCGCGCACGGTTAATGATAAGTGCTAACGCGGAAATCACTATGGAGGCGAATCCCGGTACTGTGGACTATGCCCGGTTTCTTGGTTTTCGGGAGGCGGGAATTAATCGCCTCTCTGTTGGTGTGCAAAGCTTTCATGATCAGCACCTACAACACTTGGGTCGGGTACATAACGGTGCGGATGCCATTAAGGCAATCGAGGTGGCGCAGGGGGCGGGTTTTGACAACATTAATATTGATTTAATGTTTGGTTTGGCGGCGCAAAGCATTGAGCAAGCGCTGCAGGATATCCGCACTGCTGTTGATTTATCTCCCAGGCATCTTTCTTATTATCAACTGACCATTGAGCCTAATACCTACTTTAATCGTTACCCTCCGGTTCTCCCGAAAGACGACCTGATATGGAACATGCAGTTACAGTCGCAACAACAGTTGGCCGAGCATGGCTATGAGCAGTATGAAGTGTCCGCCTATGCCAAGGCGGGTAGTGAATGTATTCACAATCGAAATTATTGGGAGTTTGGTGACTATTTGGGGATTGGGGCAGGGGCGCACAGTAAAATAACGGACATGCAGCAGCAAAAGGTATTTCGTTTTGCAAAACAAAAGCATCCGGCAGCGTATATGGAAAATAGCGGGCAGGATAGTCTTATTATTACCGAGCAATCCTTGTCGCAGCAGGATATGGGGATTGAGTTTATGATGAATGCCTTGCGCTTAACTGATGGTTTTCAAACGGTATTGTTTACTGAACGGGCGGGCTTGCCCATTAGTGTTGTTGAAAAGCCGCTAAAACTGGCAGAGCAAAAACACTTAATTGATTGGTCGCTAAATTCTATTGCGCCAACTGACAGGGGTAAACAATATCTAAATGACTTACTTGAGTTGTTTTTACCTGAATAACACGCCATTGCTTGCTAAGGGAGGTTGCTCCCGGTTTAGTCTATATTCCGCAGTTGGATGGTCTGTAGATCGTAGTAGGCTAACTCAACTAGTGAAGCCGGTAATACCTATAAATTATTCGTATTCATGGGGTTAGCTAGTTTTTGCGGGATCAACTGTGGAGTTTAGGTTTACGGCTTAAAATGCCTTATTTGATGTTTGAGATTGTGCAGGGTGTCATGTGCAGGTGTTTTGGTGTAGCGCAAATGGTTATAAAGTCGGGTAATCTGACTGACCTGCGGAGCAAGGTCTTGCCTTACAAGGCTGACCCGATGGGCGAAGTGTTGCGCTGACTCAGAGGGGCGTCGCACCAGACCTTTTTTGGCCAGTTTGCGGCAAAACCGTTCGTAAAGTCGGCGTGCGGGATTCGATTTTATGCGGGTTCCGCGCACGATGTAATACCCGATAATGGCAAGCAAGACGGCTATACTCCCGAATAAGGCAATAGCGAGTCCACTCCACGAAAGTGCGTCAAGCCCCAGTGCTTGTAAAAAAGAAAATTGCTTGCTGGTATTGTATCCGATGATCCATTGATTCCACAGGTGGTTGACGCTATCCCAACTGTATTGTAGATTTTTCCATGATTTTCTCAGCCACCCAATGTCAAAATTAGTGCCGGTGCTGGTACGCTGCAGGCGTTCACGCAGTGCTGTTTGTTCGATTCGATTGGGCGGTATGACGGCGGTGGGATCCACGCGAGTCCAGCCTTTATCGGTTAGCCAGACCTCTGCCCAAGCGTGAGCGTCAGATTGCCTGACGATAAAATAATCCCCGACAGAGTTAAATTCACCCCCCTGGTATCCTGTGACGACACGCGCGGGTAACCCGGCTGCACGCATTAAGACCACGAATGCTGAAGCGTAGTGTTCACAGTAACCGCGCTTGGCGTCAAATAAAAACTGATCCACTGGGCGGTTTATCATCAGTGGCGGGTTGCGGGTATAATAAAAGGGTTCAGTGCGAAAATAGTTTAATACCAATTGCACAAATTTTTCATCGTAATTTTCTTCATCGTCATTGTTTTGATCGTTGATTTGGCTTAACCATTGGTCGACTAACTGACGGGCTTTTGGTGCGGCAAAGTCAGGTAACTGCTGGTAATCATGGTGGTTCGGGTATTCATGAGCTCCCAGTTTATAGTCAGTATGCGAGGTTAATTGATAGCGGTGTGCTGTTTTCACCGCTTCTGTGGCCAGTAGTTCATAGTTGGCTGTCAAATAACTTTGTTTGGGGAGTTTGGTGGGCAGGTCTAGTGCCAGTAACCAGTTTCGGTTGCTGGCTTCCAGGGTAACCGTGTATTCGACGGTACTTGCTTCATTGACTTGTGGCAGCGGGATAGTTTCGGATGCCCATTTGCCACTGAAGTATCGTTTGGTGGAATGGCGTAATTCCTGCCAGGTGAAACCGTCAAAGTGAGTAAATACCGGTCCTCGCCAGTAGAGTTTGGATGGCGCGGGTACGTCGTTGCTAAACGTTACTCGAAATGCCGGTGATGTGTCGTAAGCCAGTTCTGTAAACTGTCCGGGGGTCATGCTGTCAGACAATCCGGTTTTGGCATCAAAGGCGTCTTCGGGCAGTCCCCACAAGGGGCCGGGCACCCGAGGGAACAGAAAAAACAGTAATAGGGTCAGCGGTATGGCCTGAAGGAGCAGGGTGAGAGCGATCTGTGCGCTCCTGTTTTTCGGTTTGTTTTTGGTCGTGTCAGTCGTGTTTGTCAGGATGTTTCCTTTAGTGCTGTCTGGGGTATAGGCCTGGGGGGACGGTTGGGGATTCGTTTGGTGGTGAGCAATAAGCGCGGTAGTGAGCAAATAGACTACCGCCATCATATAAAAGCCGATGACAATGGATTGATTGAATAAAAACCCGGTAATTACCACAAAGTAACCCAGATAAATCACCACAGTGAAGTCGCGTGAGCTACGCATTTCTAGCAACTTCAAACATAACATAATAACAAGTAGTGCCACTCCGGCGTTTCTTCCGAATATTGTGTGATAGATGTAGGCAATGGTGATAAACGAGCCTACCGCAAGCAGGGTGCGCAGCCACCGAGAGGGTAGTGGCACTATATTAAGTTCGTACAAAAACCGCCACAGCAACAATATAAACGTGCAAATAATCAGGAGTGGGGGTTGGTATAGCAGATGGGGTAGCAGCACCAGCAGCAAACCGGATAACAGCCAGAGGTTAGCAGGGTTGGTTTGCTGTAGCTGCTGGGTAATGCTAATCCTGTTTAGTCGCATATTAGGGGGTTTCAAATAAGGCCAATGCTTCCAGGCATTGCTGTTTGTGCGCTGTGCTGTTGTCGGGTTTTATCGTGGTGTTGGGTAGCCAGAGTCCATAGTCGATACCCGCTTTGTCCGCTTCGAGAATCCATTGGCAAAGTTGGCTTAATATGGTTTCGGTGTTATTTGCCGGCACGGCGCGCCAGTCTAGCCATAACTCAACATTATCGCCGCCCCCGAACTGTTTGGTGTGTAAATTTTCCTGCCTTGCATAAGCCTTCCAGTTAACATGGCGTAATGAGTCGCCCGCATGGTAATTGCGAAATCCGGCAAAATCATCGCTGCCTTTTTGGTTGCCCCCCAGGCGTTGTTGGTATTGTGCGGAATGGGAAGGCAGTTGGGTTTTGCCTGCGGGTTTCGGGTATACCAAAACGGTATTGGATAGACGCACAGGGGACCAGGCGCGAAACAAGCCGAGCGGGAATACTGTACTGATAGTGATGCGAGGTATCCGGTGTTTTCCGCGTGATGTTGTTGGGAAAGATATCGTTGCCGTTGTCCAGCTGTTTTCGGCGACATCACAGGTTGCGAGTGGTTGCCCTAGGATTTCAAGGCCAATGGCGAAGCGGGAGGGAAAGCCTGTGTTGTCAAGGACGACGGGTATTGTTGCGTTAGCGGTGCTGAATACCGGTGAGATAGCATCAATAGATAGTGTCAAGCGCAATAAATTTCGGAACGTGTGCAGTATGGAAACGACAATCAAACTGGCCAATAGAAATGTCAGCAGGTAACCCATACTGTTATTGTAATTAATGGCACCCACTAGCATGGTTAATAATAACAAGCCAAAGAACAGCCCCTGGCGCGTGGGGAGTATAAAGATTCGTCGCTGGGTTAAGGTTAATGGGGCATCGTGCGGCCCCTCGCCCACAAAAAAACGGTCTAAGTTTAGTCGATCGAGAGGCATTGTTAACTTTGATGTCATCTTTAGGTTTTTGATACTAAGGTTTTGTGGTCAGTTCGTTGTCGTTGTCGTTGTCGTTTTCATTGTGATTGTCATTGTGTCAGGGTCATTAGCGTCTCCAATGACGTGCTGTCTTTATGGTATTGGAATAGCGAGCAGTTGCTCTGCAAGTTGATGGACATTGGTTTCACCGGCGTCGTGATTTAAATGTAATCGGTGGGAGACAACGTGAGGGGTGACAGCCTGAATATCATCGGGCAAGACATGGTCGCGCCCCTGCATGAGCGCCCAGGCCTTGGCGCTGCGCAGCAGGGCGAGTCCACCGCGGGGTGAAAGACCCGAGGTGTAGTCGGTGGAGCGGCGAGTATGATTGATCAGGGCTTGCAAATAATCGAGTAAATCTTCCGAGGCGTGTACATGGCTTACGGCGTTTTGGATGGTGACGAGCTGTTCTTCCGAGACGGTTGCTTTCAGGTTGGTTATCAAATCCTTGCGGTCGAGCCCGGTTAGTAGTGCGCGCTCAGCGGCGGCATCGGGATATCCCAGTTTGATTCGCATTAAAAATCGATCCAGTTGTGACTCTGGTAATGGGAAGGTGCCAATCTGATCCGTGGGGTTTTGCGTGGCAATGACAAAAAACGGTGCCGGTAGTGCGCGTGTTTCGCCTTCGATGCTTACCTGCTGTTCTTCCATGGCTTCTAATAATGCGCTTTGGGCTTTTGGGGTGGCGCGGTTAACTTCATCGGCTAAAATCAGTTGCGCAAAAATTGGGCCGGGGTGAAAGTTAAAGCTACCGGTTTCACGGTTGAAGATAGAAACTCCCAGAATATCTGCCGGGAGTAAATCGCTGGTAAATTGTATGCGATTGTATTTAAGCCCGAGAATGGCTGCAAGCACATGGGCTAAGGTGGTTTTTCCCACGCCTGGGAGGTCTTCGATCAACAAGTGCCCACGTGCAAACAGACAGGCCAGGGCCAGTCGAATTTCGTGTTGTTTGCCCAGCACGATATTGCTGGCCTGATCAACGGCTCCATCAATGAGGGACTTTAAGTGATCTTTTTCCGTTTGGAGATTGAATACCTTAACGTGTTGTTCTGCGGTCATATTATTACCTGGTGAGCCAGTGGTCAGGAATCGAGGCAGCTATATTCCGTCCATTGTTAGTGGTTATCGGGATTAATATCGTCCAATTGCTTGGTTAAGTGATTCGCTTAGATTATTTGGTTACGGTGTATTGCCGGTTTTTCACTAAATGCATAAATCCTACCATAGCTTAAAATGGCTTGCGCCAGAAAGCCCGTATTTGTTAATAATGGTTTAAATTGATCGTAATGTGAACAATGTGCTGATTTCCAGCCCGTTCACTCTGGGTCTTGGTGTTCCATCGATGTGCCTCATAGCCTAATTGGGGTTGTATTCGCCAGGGATCTTTCCTGGCTTCCCCGCGATAAATTATTAGCGTTCTAGTGTGAGTGCTGGAAACAAATGGAACCTTTTGCGTGGATCTGGCTACTACCCTCATGGGTGCTTGGATTTCGTGGCGGGCTTTATTTTAAGACAATGTCTAAGCTAATGACTGTCACGCTATGGGTATATTTGAATTTTAGCAATGCCAGATTGTGTTAATAGCGCAATTATGTCGCATATAAGAATGTTGCATAACAATGATCCAACCGCAAAGTGTGTATTGTTTAGGGCATGTCAACAATTTCCTGAATTCACTGGTTGCTGCTGGTGTGATTGAAGCCATGACACAACACCTTGGTATTCTGGCAGGTGGCCAAAGAATGAACAATGAAGAAATCTCACAACGGCGATATTGAATCATTAATTATTGAGCATACGCGTTATTTGTATAAATTAGCCTATCGGCTTACCGGTATACGAGAGTCAGCGGAAGACCTCGTGCAGGATTTGTTTGTGAATCTTTGTCCAAACGATGAGGTGCTGCGCGACGTGCAGCATCCACGTGCCTGGTTGACGACAGTGTTGTACCGGGCATTTATAAAGAATGTGCGCCGTGAAAATAGATCGCCTTTTAGGCAATATAGAACCTACCGTTGTCAGGCCGAGGAGCATTGCTCAAACTATATCGTGGAAAACACCGTCTGCGAGCAGCAGGGTCCCGAAGGCCAGACAGCGCAATCTCAGTTAAAAGAGCATCTCGCGGCGGCGCTTAATAAAATCAATGAAGATCAGCGGAGTGTGCTTATTTTACATGACGTGGAGGGGTATACTTTGCTTGAACTGGAAGCGATGATGGAGGTTCCGGTCGGTACCTTAAAGTCACGTTTGCACCGGGCGAGAAATAAACTCGAAGGCTTATTAAAGCCGAAAAACCTGCTCTGAAAAAAAAGCCTTGTATTACCGATATTGGCGATGAAGGGTAAAAATGAACTGTAGTGAGATACAACAACGTATTGACGATATTGTCGATGACGATTTGAATGAATGGGAACAGGCGGCATGTCGTTCGCACCTCGCTGGCTGTGTGTCTTGCGCTTCTGCAATAAACCAACGTTTAAGCCTGAAAACGATGTTAACGGCGTTTAAGCAGGAAGTGCCGGAACAAAATCCGGCTCTCGTTGAACGAATTATAGATGCGACCCGAAACAAAACCGTCGGGCAACGGCGTATTCAACAACGTTCATCAGGTGATTCGGCGGGCCGTTTATTAGGCATTCCGTTAGGCCTTTTGTCAGGGATTGCCGCCAGTGTTGTGGTTTTGGTGATTGCAGGGCTGTTGTTGTATACAGCGCCTCACCCGTCTGATATTTCTGCCGACCTGAAAGCCTATCAATTGCCTGCGTTGAACCAGTTGCATACAGTTAGCTTGTTATTTCACTCCAGCCGACATATTGATGATGTTACCTTTTCCATCGCGGTGCCTCGTGGCGTGGAACTTCAGGGGTTCACCGGGCAGCAGGAGTTGGTTTGGAACGGCGTGCTTAAACAAGGTAAAAATGTGTTGTCGTTACCTATGATTGCTCATACCACTATTTCAGGCGAACTGATCATGAGCCTTCAGCACGGCAAAGAAACAAAAGCCTTCAGGGTTTTACTAGAAGTGGGAAGAAAATCAAGTGATGTATCGCAGCATATTGTCCCAGGGACACGTTGGGTGTAAGTTTGGCATGGTGAACCAGTGACAGCATCGGGTTTACAGACGTGTTGAGTATAAGCATAACCCGGCAGTTGTGGTTAATTGTGTTAGTGCTATGGTTTCAGGCGATGGTTGGTGTGTCCGCTAGTCTTGCCGATGAACCCTCAATATTGAACGACATTACCCTGGACGTTATCAGTCTTGATGAAGTGCCGGACGATGTTATGGAAAACATACCATTGCCTCATCGTGCCGATCCTCATTCGGCCGTCGAAGGAATGCATAAAAAAGGAGCTAGTATGTCGCGTGGTGTCGATAATTATTTAAATAATGATTCAAATAATAGCAATTCAAGTCAGCCATCTGCTGCCAACGAAACCTTGCCTGGTTATCCATCAGCCTACCCACACACACCGGTTACCTCATCGAACATACCCGACTCGCCAGCCGATGGTGCCTTGCCTGGGGTCTACGACGGGGTGCCACCACCGATTATTTTTCCTGATGACGGCGTTAGTAGCGGTAATGTGTTACCAGAACCGTTAATGCCTTTCCCTGGGGGAGATGTGCATAACATTCCATTTCCGTCAGATGCGGTTGACCCCAGTGGTAGGGTGTCAGCACCGGGCGAATTGCCGTTTGCGGATATGCCTGACGGTGCCCCGGGTTTGATGGATGCTCAACCTAACACCATATCTTCGCCTGAGTATGGTATTCCTGAGATAGAAATACCCGTGCCTGGCAATGAATTACCTCCCACACCGTAAGCAATAAGTCCGGTTTTCTCAGCCTAAAGGTTTTTGTGCAGTGCGTGGCATGGCTGTAACGGCGTTAATCAAACACGGCCTGACGATTGTTACTGGCATTGTCGTGGCAACGAATCGGGTTCTTCATGGTTAAGACGCTTCACGCTTTGAAGGGCAATCGTGGAGGCACGCATTGTTTGTCGTGTTGCCTGTGGTTGACGTTCGTCTGGTTTTTCCTCATTAGCCCTGTTTCCATTGTATTTGCTGAAAACAATATAACGGGTATTTTTTCACAAGGTATTGATGCCTTTCGTAACATGGAATATGGCAAAGCGCTTGAGTTGTTTTTAGCGGCCCGTGATTCAGGGTTTAATGATCCGCGTCTGTATTACAATATCGGGGTGACGTATTATAAGCTCGGCAGTTATGCCGCATCGTATGAGGCGATGCTGGCGACAAAAGCATATCCTGATTTTGCGTTTTTGGCCCAGCTTAATGCGGGCTTGGCTGCCGTAAAGCTTGAGCGCACCGCGGTAGCCAGGACGCATTTTAATGCAGCCTATTTAGCCGCAAAAAATGACAAACAGCGTATGCTGGTGAAAAATATCGCTGATGAATTAACAATATTGCAGCAGCCTGAAAAAAAGCCGCCCTTATCGGCTTTTTTTCAGGCTGCCTGGGGCTATCATGACAATATCGGTCTGGTTAATCCCTTACTGTCCATCGATCAGACCAATAAGAGTGATGCCTATGCATCATTGTTTGCGTTATCCCGCATAACGATGTACGAGCAGGTTAGCGCTCAGGCTAGTGTTTATTCCCTTAATTATTCCGATGCGAATGACTATGATTTTACTGATGTAAAAGCAGCATTGTTGTTAAAGCATCCATTGCAATGGGGGACGACCGAGGTGTCTGCCGGGGCGGAGCGTAACTATTTGGGCGACAAGCACCTGCAAGATATTCGTGCGGCGACACTTGGCGTAATCCTTGGGCAGACCCTTAGCGCCGGTGGCGGTAAAAAATTTCGATCCAATGAGGGAGGGCGGCTGCGTGTGCGTTATACACACGTCAGCATTGATTCCAGCGACAAACAGTACAACCACTTGTCCGGCACCTTGCAGAAGCTGAGTGTTGGTGTAATGGTAATGAGGGCATCAACGGTAACGTTAGGTTATTTCTATCAGTACGAGACGAATGACCGTAATGATTTATGGCGCGTCAATGTTGATAATTCACGTGAATTTATCAGCTATTCTCCCGCACGTCATACCCTTGGCTTGACTGTCGCAATGCCTGCGGTAGGGTCGTCAAAAATTAGTATTAGTATGCAATACCGGGTTACCTCCTATCGTGATGCCTCCTATCGTGATGCCAACGTCATACTTGACTCCTCGGGTGATGTTGTCATTTTACCGCCTGGGGTGGTTGTGCCAAAAACGAGGCAGGTTATTAAGCGACATGATCAGCGGCTATCGCTTAACCTGCGTTGGTCGTTTCCGTTAACAAAACGGCTGCAGGTGTTTGGTGAAAACGATATGATAAATAACCGCTCAAACATCGATAAATATTCGTATATGACGACACGCTACCACATCGGGTTTGCATGGACGTTCTAATGTAGCAGCTTTATAGCTTTCTGAATAAACCGCATCCTGTTTTGTTCGAGATTGATGTTTAACCTAAGGTCTAGACTAATCCGTTGATCGCGTAAACCTAAATCCGGCAGTTGATTACGCAAAAACCAGCTAATGCCATCACGACAATTAATGTCTCCGTGTTACTGCCTTCTCCGTTGGGTGAGCTCAAAAACCGGTATTTTTTAAAGATAGCGAGTAAAGGCCCATCCCCACTAGTGCGGGGATGGGGGGTACATGACAGCGTGTGCTTGTCGGTTACTGAGCAGCGTCCATTGGTGGAATGCCGGGATTGGTGGGGGGGGCAATGACCGGAGGCTCAGGATCAACTGGTGGCTGTGGATCAACCGGAGGTTCTGGCATCACTGGGGGTTCCGGGTTAACCGGGGGTTGAGGATCTACCGGTGGTTCTGGAATGACCGGAGGCTCAGGGGCAACCGGTGGCCGTGGATCTACCGGAGGTTCTGGTATCACTGGGGGTTCCGGATTAACCGGGGGTTGAGGATCTACCGGTGGTTCTGGAATAACCGGAGGCTCAGGATCAACTGGTGGCTGTGGATCAACCGGAGGTTCTGGCATCACTGGGGGTTCCGGAATGACGGGTGGTTCAGGACTAACCGGCGGTTCCGGTATCACCGGTGGTTGAGGATAAACAGGCGGCATACCAGGGATGCCAATAACCGTTATCCAGTGCTCGGTAGTATGGCAGGCATCACAGCTATCCTCCGTGGGGCTATGATTGGCAGGTTTTCCCGTTGCAATCACGCCATTGTGGCAGGTTTCGCAGGCTTCATTGTCAACCGGCACATGATTGAAGGTGGCGTCAGTGGGGACCGCACTCACAAGGTCTGACAGCGAAATTTCACCCTCACCGTTAATGGCTTCCACGGCATAAAAATACATCATGCCGTTGATCAGTCCTTCGTGAACAAATTCGGGCAGCATCGTTTCGCCAACGACATTTTCTGGTGAGATGACAAAAATAGGGTTTATGCTACTGTAAACCAAATAATGTTGTGCATCAGGTGATGCCATCCATGTTAGTGTCACTTCACCATCCCCGGCGATAGCGGTTAAGCCCTGCACGGGTGGCCGTGGTGAAACGCTTGTGCCTATGGCAGTGCCTTCCATGGTTTGCAGTACAACGTCACCGGGGTTAACCGCTAACCCTGAATTTACGCAGTTCCACGTTGGTAATAATGTGACCCTGTCCACGTTGACGGTTTGTCCGGTGGTTTGGTTGTCGCATTGCACGCGCGTGACATCTGCAAGGCCTGTCAGTGCCGCGCCAACAAACGATGTGTCAAGCGCCATTCCTGATACGGTTTGCAAAATCGTGTCACCGGCATCGGCCACTAACCCTGAACTGGTGCAGTCCCAGGAATGACTGCCGTTGGCTAGCGCCATCAGGTTTTGGGGGTTACTGAGATTCTCGCAACTAACCTCAAGTATGGGGTTGATGCCAATGGCAATTCCCCCAATATCTTCTGCTACGGCAGTGCTCTGCAATAGCATATAAGTAAGCATACCCCCCAGCATTCGTGCGGGTAAGGATTTTAGACGTGGTTCCATAAAGACAATCTCCATATTGAATTAGGTAATAATGCGTTAATGCGTCGCGTCGGCAAAAAGTGGCTTGTTGTTACACACCCAGCATTCTGATGACAGCATAAACGACAACCGTTGACAGCAAGCCCACCGATTAATGGTGAGTTTGCTGATGACATATCCACACGACATTGCATAGTGCTTCGGGTGAGATATATAGTACTAGTGCATTTTTTTGCAAATAGGGTTCCCCCTTTTTTGTGAATGGGTAAATGTGGACTGAAGATGAAATGCAAAATCAGGGAGTTGTTACGTGCACGTCCCTAAAGGAATGGTGTTTTGTTAATAGAGATTTTGTGTCGTCAATGTGTATCGTCGTGAATTGGCCAAATACCGGTTGGACGTTGTTGCCCTGTTGCTCAGTTACCGTCAGTCACAGCCAGCATCGCTCAATAACAGGGGGGGCACTGGCAGTAAAATAGTTTCGTGGGATTGTTGTTTCGCACACCTGAAATCAGCGCTTTTTATTGGCAACGCCGAAAGGGACGTGGACCATTGGAATATTGCCAGCCGATGAGGTTAAGTGACTGGTTTGGTCATCAAAGAACATGTGCGGTTTTAGTATTTCCAATATCCTGTGCTTGCCCATGCCACCTAAAAAAAACGTATCGTCAGCGCTGACGCCCCATTTGTTAAGTGTGGTAACCACCCTTTCATGGGCAGGTGCCGCCCTGGCAGTAACAATTGACATTCGGATAACGCGTTTATAGGACTTGTCCTCTAATTGTCTTTTTCTTTCCAGCTCCTGCATAAATGCGAGTTTTGTAAATAAATTACCCAATGGGCCTGAGTTGTGGGGGATGTTTGCATTTTTCTCCTCGTGAGAGATAAAGCCATTGAGGTCGGACTCTTTGTACACCGTTTCTGATTCATCGTCTGCAATAACGCCATCAAAATCAAATGCAACCCGGAGTTCCGTATCGTTGTCATCATCACTAATGTTCGATGGCATAACGATGCCGGCGGGATAGCCTGCGCCGATCGCCTTTTCAATATCGCTGGTATTTGCCGACAAAAACAAAGAAACATTAAATGCGGGGATAAACTCATACGGTGAGCGTCCAGCCATAAAGGCGGCACGAGAAATAGTAAGGCCGTAACTTTTAATCGAACGAAATACCCTCAGCCCTGTCTCCGGGTCATTTCTTGATAATAGCACCACCTCAACCGGTTGCTTATCTGCAAAAATCATATTGAGATTAAGAAAACGCCTGATAAAAGGAAAGGCCACCCCTTTTTTTAATGTATTGTCGATGTTATGTCGCTGGTACTTTCTATATTTATCCTCGCCCTTTTCTTTAAATACCTTATCCGACTCGGTTAAGTCAAACAATGCACTTGAAGCAACTGCGATCACGAGTTTACTCTGTATTGGATAAGCCATTAATAATTCCTGGAGTATTGACGGGGGAGTTTACCTTATGCGAAGCATGCGGGTATATTTATAACTTAATACCATAGTGGTTAAGGATAATAACCATTACCCAATAAGCGCCTATGGTCAATGCGATGGCGAGGCTAATGCTGGTATAAAAATGCAGGCCCTGTTTTAATAATAAGGGTAATGTGATAAATAAAACCAACGACGGTAAAACAAGCCAAAAGACGCTGGTGGCCAGTGCGCTGATTTTCGTTACATCTTTTGTGTCGATGTAGAGCCAGAGCATCGCCAGCACCGAGATTAACGGAATTGAAGCCAGGAGCGCACCGGCAAACGAACTTCGTTTGGATATTTCTGAAATAACAACAATTAAGGCGGTAGTTATTACAATTTTAATCACATAGTAGAGCAACTAGCACCTCATTTATAGTGTGGCGCACGGGTCATGGCGCATTAGGTCATGGCACATTGCGTCTGGTTGTGACCTGTTGTGGCTTATGGCTCGGTACGGGGTTCATTGCTCGAAAATTTCATAAATGTCGCATACGCCTCTTTTTTTGTCAGTGCGTTATTATTAATAATTAACCCGGAGGCGGCGTGGGCAGCGTTGTTAGTAATACCTTCAACCAGGGTAAAAAAGTAAGCTTCAGATAGTGCTAAGCTGTCAAGTTTTCGAATATATTTTGCCAGTTGCTCAGCTTGATACTCTTCGGATGAAGGCTCCAGGTTAATATTCGGGCCACCAAACTCCGTAACGATAACAGGTTTTGAAACCAAAGATAATAAATTAAAATAGTATTCGTCCCATTGTTCAACATCATCGTATAAATGAATGTCGATTTCATCATATCGGGAATGCTGGAGCACGTGGGTTATGGTATTTCGCGCCGTATTGATTTCATCACTATGGCACTGGCTGTCCAAATAGGCTTGATCGTAATGATTTCCGTCATCATCGTAAAACGAGGAGACGGCGCCATCACAGCCCGCCAAATAGCGTAGTGCGATTGTGGAGAATCCACCTAATACAAAGGTTGTGGTGGGCGAGTAGGTTTGTATTGCATCGTAGACAATATTACTGGCTGCCGCAAATTGGCTTGGGCTGCCGATGTACCACCAGGGTGATTGCCACTCATTCCCAAATTGAATTTTGTACAGCTTACCCCGATATCGCTGGAGAAGCTGCTCTACATACTGTTTAAAATCCGTGTCATCACTAAAGACACAGGACCGATCATTTTTTAACGCGCTGCAGGCCCAATCCGGGCCCTTAGATTGAAGAGTAAGAAGCACCTTGTAACCATTTGATTCGGCCCAGGCGATGCGTTCATCCAGCGATTGCCACGTGAAATTTCCCTTTGTGGGTTCGCGAAACGACCAGTCTTCACCTATTCGAATGTGCCGGACTCCCAGCTCATGTAAAACGGGGGCTGTCAGCTCACGTTGTTCGTGGTTAGCAACGGGTGGAAATGAAATGCCCAAGGTTAAATGATTCAGCTTATAGTCCGTGTCATCTGAGGTTTGATTGGATGTCTTGATGCAACCCCATAGCAGCAACGGCGCTAACAGTATAGCGGTTGCCTGTAGTTTTTTATGTGTAAGAAAAGTTAGTGTCAATGCGTGCTGGCCTTTTAATCGCTGTCGATTTTTTGTCTTGATGATCATTGAGTTCTGGTGCGGTTGTTTGTAACAGATCGACCGAAATATTACTATACAGCGATTTTCGCAATCGAAAACCACGTTCCTGCGTGAATGGTGTCGTGGTAACGTTGAAATAACGGTATGCACCGATGTTTCGCGTTTAACTCAGCAGTTGTCAGGGCGCGCAGACCGGACAGCGTATGCCCGGCCAGCAGGTTTGTGCCCGCCAGATGATGCCGTAATCGGCGGCCTCGGTGATATTCGGTTGTTGCATAGGGTCCATCGCCACATTCATGAGCTGATTGATCTGGTTTGCTAAAACGTGGTCGGCGGGTATATTGCTTGCGCTAACGCAATTGCATTTCTCCCTGGGGTACCAAGGCTGCCCCGGTCGCCAGGTGATGGAGCGCACGATAAGAATGATAATCCTGGACGTAATCGTTTTGATACATCAGTACGCGGTCCAGCCATAAAATGCCCGGGTTTGTTGCATCAAAGGCGGCATCCTCCTGCCAGGTCCAGCGCCAGCGTGTCCAGTCATCTGGCAAGGCCATTAGCGTGGTCAGGGATATAGGGGATGTGTCATTGGTATCAGTTCCGGCATGGGTGTTGTTTTCAATGCAGCGTTTCGCCAGCTCATAATAACCACGATCCCTTACATTTAGGGTGCGCGCCAGTTCGGCGGCATAGCTGATTGAATTGATATGATAAAACAACGAACCCGCATGTCCATCCGTCATGAGTTGCCAGTCATCACCATTAGCCGATGGTGATTTAGGATCTCCCTGCGTTAGAATATCTGCTGCATCCAAAATTAAATTTGCAGCCGCGGCATTACCCGTATATTCGTGATAATACAGAAGCCCCGGAGCACCGCGTATAAAATACTCAAATCCATCCTGGTATAATGCACGGTTGGTTTTTACGCCTTCAGTGCGATCATGCACACCGTTGCTATTGGCCCGATCAATAAGCCGCGCCTGTACCGCGTTATAACCATTATTGTTAGGCTCGGATTGTAAATAATCCATAAAGACGGCAATTTTATTGTTAAATTCTGTTTGGATAGTGGTTTGCCCGTTAAAGACGGCGGCGGCTCGCGCAACCACATCCAGGCCATTTTTAAGTGACGTTTTGGGGGCTGACTGACGCACAATAAACTGCGCGTGTTCATATAAGACCTCTTTGGCTCGTTGATCCCCCGTTAAGTAATAATAGGTTTCCACCCCGGCAACATGGCTGTAGTCTGGGCTGCCAGCATACCCGGACCAGGCTTGAACGCCATGACGATGCAGTGAACCCACCGAACGAAACATATTACGACCGTCGAGTTCTGTTCCAGCTTGCGCCTCGGAGCTGGCAAAGTGTACGGTTTGTTGGTCCAGGGTATGCCGTGCCAGTGCTTCGGCATCCAGCCAGGTTTGTTGATCGGGCTTGCGTAGATACTGAATCCATAATTGATTGGATGGCTCACCGGAATTTCCCGACCAGCCATAACGCCCTTTCTTATAAAACGTGTGACTGCCGTTGCGACTGCCAAAAAAACGTCCGCGAATATCGCCATAATTTTCTATGCCGTACCAATTAAATTGCTGGCGCTGGGCAACGCGCATAAAATCACGTGTTACCTGCAAGGCCTTGTCGATACGATAATGTCCTTCGGCGTTGTTAACATCATGCGCAAAGGCAAATGCGCCAATCCCCATTACTTTGGCATCCGAGTACCAGCTTGGTGGCGCCACCAGCCTGAGTGGCCCTGCATCCAGTACCGCAGCTTGTTGCGCAACAACCGTTGCGTTTAGATCGCCTGTGGCAAACGTGATGACATAATCATCACTGGTTCCTAGCCCTTGCGCACCACGCAGAAAAAAGTGATTAGGAAAGCGGGTGGTTTCCCCGCCGATCCGAGAAGCAATTTCAACGCCGGGGAAGGTCGAAAAATCCGAATCCTCCGGGTCGGGTTTATAGCGGCTTAAATCCCAGGGTGTTGCTGAATCGGCATACAGTTGCACATCAAGTCCAGTCTCCGTGGCCAGCAACGCTTTCGGAAATTTTTCGGCCATATCCCGTAACGCAATGCTCATATTGACGTTATTACGGCTGCGACCAATATATCCCAAGGCCGCGCCATTGCGTTGACTGCCATTTATTTCATGTTGCGAGTGTGTAAGGTGGCGTACTTCGCCAAGACCATCAATGGGTGTGACACCTTCGATCAAGGTAGAGGATGCTGATACCGGCATTGGCAACTTCAAGCCATAGCGATTGACCTGTTTGGTTTCATCACCGTTATAGACCATGCTATGCGCAACCTTAATCGCCGGATCATTTTTATAAAAATGCAATCGCACCACAAAACTGGAAAAGCTCATCGCAGAGGCATTTAAGTGCGCACCGGATATGCGGATAACCGCGTGCACGTCACCTGCTTCCTCTACCTCAACCTGCAAGCGCCATGGGTTATACAGGTTAAAGGTTGAATCGCCGGAATTGGCTACCTTATCGGTATATTGTTTCATCAAATCCGTGGGCGACGGCACCCAGTTTGACGTGAGTAAGCTGCTAAAAAAGTCATCGGTGCTATTGTTTTGGCTGTCAAACACAGAAATATACGCGCCGCGATCCGTTGCGCCTGCCGCTGGTGCCTCAATCACCATTTGATTGTTAATCCAGGCGCGATGAATAATACCGCCGTATTGCGTTGGTATTTCAACTTTTAACGGCCCGGTATCCACGCTAATCATGGTATCGGTCTGCGCAATGACGATGCCATCATTTACGGGTGTTGCGGCATCACTTAGTTTTTTAAGATTCAGGGTTCGTGTTTCACTGGCTGATAAGGGTAATAATGTGTCCGCGAGCAACCAACGGATACTGCCATCGTCCCAACGGGATAATGCCTTGAATTGCCCTGGTAGCATCTGTTCAGCATCAAATAGCGCAACGGTATCATCTGCCAGGAGAGCGCCCTTTGCAAAGGGGATGCCTGATCGAACGTTTGCCTGTGATTGCTGTTGACCGGCCGGTTCAGTTACGGTGAGGCTCACTAAATCTGAGCCACTGGGTGGCGTGTTGGTATCTGGCGGTATTGTGGTGTCCGGTGGTGTTGTGGTATCGGGGGGTGGCGTTGTATTGGGTTGCTCAGTATCGCTGGTGCTACCGCTACAGCCGTAAAAAAAGACGGCACATAAAAGTAGTAGGCTATTGAGATTTCTTTTGTTCTTGTTACTGTTGTGCATGCATCTACCCTGCATCAATTCAAATTAATGTGGTTGCTCAGATTGCGGTGATCGTTAATGTGACCGATTACTTTTGATACGCTAGTGTGGCACGAAACGTCTGGTGATGGCTTCACTGGCGTTGATGCTTACATCATTGGCTCAGGGGCTATTCCATACGTTCGTTGCAGGTTTGCCTCACTGGTGATTTGCAAATTAAATTGATCATCCAGCGTAATGCCTTCGTGCTGGGTGTTGTCCGCCAGATTCAGTACACCCAAAATAGTACCGCTGATGTCCACATCCACCACTAAGTGGCTTAAGTGGCTTAGTATGAGCAAAGAACCACCATTGCGTGGGTCATAGGTGATGGCGGACAAATCATTGGCCATGGACAAAACCACCTGGGCATCAAAGGGGATGTCGGGTGTAATGGTCTGGTTTCCGGGGGCAGGGCGTGGGAAGCTAAACAGTTTGCGCGGTGACTGTTCTTTCACAATATAAAAGGTTTGTGTCGCCGGATTAAATGCAACGCCTTCCGGGCCGGCGTTCCCGCTGTAACTATCGAAGATAATCGTTTGCACCAGATCGGTATCCGACGCATCCAGTGTGGTGGTGGTTGGCAGTATCGTCATAATAAATAACCGTGATGCTTCACTGACGATGGCAAATTCATTATTGCCCATATAGACAATATCTTCGGTATCGCCCATATTACGCATTTGTAAGGTGCGGATCAGGTTAAAGTTTTCATCCGTCTCCCAAACGCGCCCCCCGTTATTTTGGATCATGAAATAACGATTGGTATTGGGGACATAGGTAATCCCGGACAAATCATTGCCAATAAAGTCGATAGTGTTGAGCGAGCCAACAACAGTATAGCCGCTTAATGAGTCCGTGCCGCCCCCGCCTGCGTTGCCACCAGAGCCATTACCTGGGTTACCACCAGGAGCGGCTTCGTTAAAATACAGGCCAGCAATCAGGCTTAAATCACTACTGTTAAGACTTTGATTATGCACCTCGATGGCGATGACGTTATTACCTTCTAGCAGCAATGACGCAAATGACATCAAGTCAATATTCACTGCCACGCCCGCTTCACGCGTATTGCTTGCGGCGGTATTAAATTCAATATTCCCGGCCGGTAAATTGGTGGAACGTGCTACCTCGACGCCATTTAAATACGCCACATAAGCGTCATCATAATCCACGCTTAACGTCATGCTGGTTAAGGTTGAGCCATTGTTGTAGGTAAAGGACTTACGCGTGTAAAGCGACAGGTAGGTATTGCGCATATCACTTAAGACCGTGGCATCATCACCGTCGCCATAACCGAATCCGCTGGGGCCAGTTAACCAACGGCTATCATCATAGGTCGCCGTATTCCAGTCGTTACCCGGGCTTTGTGTGCCTTTAAAATATAACCAGTCCTGACCCGGTGTGATGCTGGATAAAACGGCGGGTGGTGGGGTGGTGGGTGGTGGCTCTGAAACCGGTGGCGTATTATCGCCGGTATTCGGGTCAGTGCTCGTGTCAGTGTTTGCGCCAGTATTGGCGGGCGGTGTCTCATCACCATCGCTACAGGCATTTAATATTACGGTAACAAAAAGCAAGAGGGAAAATAGCAGGGTTTTCTTGTTCGGTGTAAAGGGCATGTCTGTATATCCTATTGCACTCAGGCGCTGGTTATTGATTCAGCACCATTTACAATCATCATAGCGGAGTTTTGGGGCAATGTGAACAGGTTTCTTTGCGGCAGGTGCGGCCACTGAATACCGGGTGTCATATCGTAATGTAACATCAATATGGTCGGTGTGTGTAGCAGGGGTTTGTTGTCGGTGCAGTGTCCGTGGGTGGCTTTACCGTAGTGTCATGATGTGATTGGCCGCTCACTAGTATCGACAATGGCTATCTTATTTGCTCAGTGGCTATGGTGGTGCGTAAAGTTGTGTTCCTTGAGTGGCTTGCCTGCCCTGCACTAAAAAAACAAAATAGTCGTTCCGGTATCGCCAGCTGCAGCGATGCCTCGCGGTAATGCCATACTGTTTAGATTTGATGGTCATATCGGCGTAAATGCCGGTGATGTCGTGGTTGGGGTTCTTGTTAACGCTTTTGTTAAGAAGCTGTCAATATTGTCATTAATGGTTTTCGTAGCAGTTACGGTTTAGGTTTTACGCGTGCGTTCTGTTTATTTTATGGCAGCAAACGCGGGTTTTGCAAATAAGGAAAAATGACGAGGAATTGCTATAGGCTATCGCGCAAACTATTAACGCCTAACCCCAAAAGCAACCGGTATATCTGCCGTAGAGTACACATTTTTTTCGGTAATATTACCGAAAAAAATAGGAACTGGTTAACGCGATACCCTCATCACTATTGTTAATATCCCTAGTAAGGTCGGTTGGCGAATGCCGTGGCTTAGACGGCCCCTGACAGGGGTGGTTTTGCACAGGGTGTTGCTGGCGACCGAGTTTAATGCGGTAACTGGGGCTTGGTCCGGTGTGGTATTGCGCGTTGCGCAACGGAGGATGAAGCACGCTATCAACACAAGGCTACTACATGGGGTTACACATAGGCCTGTCATAGGCTTACCTATAGGCTTACGCATAGGTTTACACGTAGGTTTACACACAAGTTGACCTATAAAGCCTGCCCATAGCCAACCTAAACCTAGGAGTTCACATGTCAACTCAAGATTACGAAATAAAACTGGCGCAACTTTTAACTATTCCGTTGCAGCAAATAAAGCCACCGGTAATGCCGGTGGATGTGTATTTGCAAGAAGCAGAAAACCTTTATTATTGGTGTCAGGACGATGATGCCGCCCTCACCGGGGTCGGACTGGATTGGGGAATTGTCGTGGATTTACCGGTGCGTGCCGGGGCCTTGCGCGAGGCGCAATCCATTTGGTTTAAACAACGCTTTAGCCAGGAAGAGGCCGTTAAGGAATGGCTCGCGGCCTCCGAAGCAGGCTACGACTTGCGCGACCAATTATTGCACAGCTTTCGTTATGCCTATCGCAATCACCCGGATTTACTGAGTCGGGTATCCAGCATTGCCGATGGCGACAGCCATGTGGATATGATTCAGGACTTAAACGACATTGCGGTACTGGGCCAAGCCAACCTTGATCCCCTGATCAGCATTAACCTAGACCCCGCCCAATTACAAAAGGCCGCCGACACCGCCGCCTATTTATCCGACCTGTTAGCAAGGGCCAACCTCGGCCGGGAAGACAATACGCGCACCCGGGTTATTCGAGATCGCGCCTACACCCATCTCAAAGCCGCCGTGGATGAAGTGCGTGCCTGCGGCCAGTACGTGTTTTGGCGCGATGACGTGCGCATGAGGGGGTACACCAGCCAGTATTACCGCCGGGCCAATACCCGGTCGAAAACCCCTGCGCCAGAGGCCGAGTCCGCCACTGAAACGCGTAGCTAATACTGTTATGCGTTTCGCGTTGTGACGCAAAGTGCCTAACAGGGAGGGTTCCGCTGTAACAGGGCGGGTTCCACCGTAACAGGGAGTGGTGCCACTGCAACAGGGAGTGGTGCCACCGTAACAGGAAGCCGTGCCACCGTAACAGGAAGCCGTGCCACCGCGACAGGGCGTGATGCCACCGTAACAGGGAACCGTTCCGTTACAACAGGAAAGGGCCCCGCCATAACAACGTGTTCTCCACTTGGGCGAGATACCCCAGCTAAGCCCCCAGCATGACCCAAATCATGTTTCCGCCCCATCACCCCCAGCCCAATTAATCATTCTCCAGCCTGTCACCTTCACCCGCTTGATTGCCTCTCCGCAACCTGTTAGCCTTTTGCCAACTCGCATTCTTTGGAGCCACGCAATTTTTGGAACCACAATAATCAGTGCTCAAGCCTGGGGGGTGTTTGCCCTAAAGTGATGACCGGTTGTTGCTTCAACGAGCGGCGCTTAACCCGCACAACTTACTTCGGGTAACTTATTTGGGCAACTTACTTGAGCAACTCATTCGGGAAACTCTCTCGGGAAACTCACGTGGGAAAAAAGGCCGTCAAAAACACGGCCAAAAAAAAGACAAACGCAACAACAGTGCAACGAAAAGGCAACGAAAAGGCAAAGGAGCGCCCATGTTACCCATCACCCTCACCACCGCCAACGGTAAAATCACCTTTATCACCATCGACTACCACCGCATCGACGGTGACTACCTCGCGTTTAATGAATCCCATCAGGTCGAACCCCTGCTGCAACAATTTGAATACCATCCCCTCGCCGCCAACCGTTTAATCCAACTCTACTGTCACCTCTATAACCGCGTGCCCGGCACCTGTGTGACCTGGCCACAGGTTCAGCGAGGGCTGAGCAAAAAAATCCTCGCCCACCAACTCCATGCCGTGCAACGCAACGATGAATCTTCAACCACAACGTTATCCACAACGTTAGCCACAACATTAACCACAACCGGCGGCAGCAGCGTCCTCGACCACCAACAAGCGCAACAACACGCCCAGGAACAAGACCTGCCCGGCATCCTCGGTGTTGTCCAGGCCATGAACCGCCGCAACCGCGACTACCAACGCCGCTGGAACCAACCCCCCGGCAAACCCCTGTCGCGCCCCCAGCCCAAACTGCGCTACCAATACTTTCTCAACCTCAGCTATCACTTTGACGACGGCAGCCCCCTCACTGGCCTGCCCTACCGCGCCACCTTCAGCGATGGCAAGACCCTCAGTGGCAAACTCAACGACCTCGGCAACGCCAACCTCCTCGACATCCCCCAAGGCATCACCACCGTAGAATTTGGCTGGCCAAACCTCAACCCACAACTGGACCAGGCCCGCCGGGAACTCGAAACCTACCTCAACGACATCATTACCGAAGTACAACAACACGCCGCGCAACAAGAACAAGCCCTCGCCGATGCTGGCGTACTCGAACGCGGCCACGTTTACACCCTCGCCTTCCTCGATGGCCTTTACGATTCCGTTGCCGACCTGGCCGACCTGGCCGTGGACATCGGCGGAACCATCGACGACGCCCGCCAACACGCCTTCCAACAGTTATTACACGGCAGCCCCCTGCCACTCAAAACCGCCCTCGAAGACCTGGCCCGCTACGGCGAAGACACCCTGCACGACCTGGAGCAAGCGCAACAAAACCTGGCACGGTTGTTTGAAGACCCCCAACTCAAAATTCTGCTCACCCGGTTCCCCGGCCGTTACTGGGACGCCTTATCCGGGCAGAGCAAAGCCCAAATGGTGGGCGGCCTGTCCTTTAGCTTAGTTATCGCCTTACTCACCGCCGGAGCCGGGGCCGCCGCCAGCATCGCCAGCAAAGCCCCCAGCATCATGAAAGCCGCCGACAAAATTCAGGAGATTCTGCAACTACTGGAAAAAACCCGGCTGCACAAAATCGCCAAAAAAGACCAAGATAGCTACATCAACCTCAAAACCGGTCGGCCCAACCAACCCCCCCTAAACAAAAAGCCCCCCAAAAAATGCCGCACCTGCAAAAAAGCCTATAATCCCAAATGCCCGCTCGCTGATCCCAAACGCCAGGGCAAAGGGGACAATGATCGTAACGACAACACCCTCAAAAAAGGGATTCGTGAAACCAGCGGCAAAGTCTACCCCGCGCAACATCGCTGGTATCAGGGACCGGCCAGTTTGGACGTGCATCATTGTATTGATGTGGATTCAGTTGAAGGTAAAGAATGGCTGGACATTTTTAAGGCCTTCCGTTACGACATCAACGAACCTCATAACAGCGTGGTATTGCCTGCGACCATGGACGCCGCCTGCCACTTAGCGGTGGCGCGCCACAAAGGCAGTCACGCCCAAGGCCATGGTTTTGATAGCCCTAAACCCGGCACCGGGGCGTCCTTGTCCGGCCTGAAAACTTTGGAAAACGCCGGGGATTATGGGGAAATACCGGTTTATGAGCAGCGGTTTTTGACTTATCCTGCTGCGGTGAAAAAAGAAATTAATAAACTACGTTTGTCCGTTAAAAACGGTGGTTTGTGTGGCCACAAAACCGCCAAACAGCAGAAAGCGGCATTTGAGGAAAAAATGCGGGACATCAGTGAAAGTATCCTTAAGCGAATTGACGATTTCACCTGGACCCTATCCCGGGATGGACGCGACTACCGTCCCGACAGCGCTTGCGGCTGTGCTAATCAATTGAAAATCGGTAAAAAGACCCGTGGCGAGGCCTGCAAAGCCAACCGCCAACACGGCTATGACATGACAAAAACCTTACCCCTTAGACTAGGACAATAAACATGAAATATGACCAACAATACTTTATTGCAATGTCCGCAGGCAGTGAAAACTACCCTTTGCTGACATGGGACGACGACCTCATCAAGTATGATTATACTGAGTTCAGCCGTCGTGAACCTATCGAGGTGTATGACATGTTGTACCTCAAATTAGGCCGTCCAATTCCGCATCATCCGGAAATGGTGGATTTCCATGAGTTACCGGAGCCGGTGTTTGTCAAACCCCTCAAAAACATTCTTCATGACCTGGACATTAACGGCATCCAACTGTTCGAAGCCCAGGTGCGTCATGGCAAAACCGTGTATCCCGATTATTACATCATGAATGTCTATCACAATATCGCCTGTTTGGATAAGACGCGTTCAAAATATGATCATAAAAAATATGATGATGGCGTAGAATTTTATTTCATCGACAACCTGGCGCTGGACGAAGCGGTTCTGGACACCATTCCCGAAAAGCACCGCTTAATCTTTGGCCTCACCGAAGACTGCCAGCATATTCTCTATCACCAAAAAATCGTGGACGCCATCCTGGCCGCCAAGCCCAAAGGCATCAGCTTTGCCCGGGTAGACGGCTGGAGCGTAGGCAGTGCCTTTGATTAGTGCTTGATGGCGTCGGTCACTTCGGTTGTTTACCGGGCACCAATATCCTGTCACAAGGGGGCCCCGGCGCCGAACCACCTCGCCGTGGACATCGGCGGAACCATCGACGAAGCCCGACAACACGCCTTCCAGCAGTTATTACACGGCAGCCCCCTGCAACTCAAAACCGCCCTCGAAGACCTAGCCCGCTACGGCGAAGACACCCTGCACGACCTGGAGCAAGCGCAACAAAACCTGGCACTGTTGTTTGAAGACCCCCAACTCAAAATTTTGCTCACCCGGTTCCCCGGCCGTTACTGGGACGCCTTATCCGGGCAGAGCAAAGCCCAAATGGTGGGCGGCCTGTCCTTTAGCTTAGTTATCGCCCTGCTCACCGCCGGAGCCGGGGCCGCCGCCAGCATCGCCAGCAAAGCCCCCAGCATCATGAAAGCCCCCGACAAAATTCAGGAGATCCTGCAACTACTGGAAAAAACCCGGCTGCACAAAATTGCCAAAAAAGACCAAAACAGCGGCATTCACCTCAAAACCGGTCGGCCCAACCAACCACCCCTAAACAAAAAACCTCCCAAAAAATGCCGCACCTGCAAAAAAGCCTACAATCCAAAATGCCCGCTGGCCGACCCCAAACGCCAGGGCAAAGGGGACAATGATCGTAACGACAACACCCTCAAAAAAGGTATTCGTGAGACCAGCGGCAAGGTCTACCCCGCGCAACATCGCTGGTATCAAGGACCGGCCAGTTTGGACGTGCATCATTGTATTGATGTGGATTCGGTTGAAGGTAAAGAATGGCTGGGCATTTTTAAGGCCTTTCGTTACGACATCAACGAACCTCATAACAGCGTGGTATTGCCTGCGACCATGGACGCCGCCTGCCACTTAGCGGTGGCGCGCCACAAAGGCAGTCACGCCCAAGGCCATGGCTTTGATAGCCCTAAACCCGGCACCGGGGCGTCCTTGTCCGGCCTGAAAACTTTGGAAAACGCCGGGGATTATGGGGAAATACCGGTTTATGAGCAGAAGTTCTTAAGCTATCCGAAAGCGGTCAAAGCTGAAATAAAGGACATACGTCTCATGGTTAAAAAAGGCGGCTTGTGTAGGCATAAAACCGCTAAACAGCAGAAGCAGGCATTTGAAGAAAAAATGCGAGACCTTAGTGAAAAAATTCTACGACGCATTGACGATTTCACTTGGACCCTATCGCGGGATGGACGCGACTACCGCCCCGATAGCACCTGCGGCTGCGCCAATCAATTAAAACTCGGTCAAAAGACCCGTGGCGAAGCATGCAGCATCAACCGCCAACACGGCTATAACATGACAAAAACTTCCCCCCTCAAACTAGGAACTTAAAGATGAAATATGACCAACAGTATTACTTGGCCCTAAGCGGAGAATACGCCATGTTCGAATGGGATGATGATCTCATTGAGTATGATTACAGTGAATTTAGCCGCTGTGAGCCTATTGAAGTGTACGACATGCTGTACTTCGAACTTGGCAATCCTGTCCCGGACAACCCCGAATTGGTGGATTTCCATGAACTGCCGGAGCCGGTGTTTTCCAAGCGCCTCAAGGATATCCTCCATAGCCTGGACATTAACGGCATTCAATTATTCGAGGCCCAGGTGCGCCATGGCAAAACCGTGTATCCCGATTATTACATCATGAACGCCTATCACGAGATCGCTTGCTTAGACAAAGTGCGTTCAAAATATGAGCACAAAAAATATGATGACGACCTAGAACTATATTTCATCGACAATCTGGCGCTGGATGACGCCGTGCTAGACGCCATCCCCGAAAAGCACCGCCTGATCTTTGTGCTCGAAGAAAAACACAGCATGATTTTGTATCACCAAAAAATCGTGGACGCCCTCCTGGTCGCCAAGCCCAAAGGCATTAGCTTTGCCCGGGTAGACGGCTGGAGTGTAGGCAGCGCCTTTGATTAATGCTTGATGGCGTCCGTTACCCCGGCCGTCAACCGGGCAATGAGACTATTCCTGGCGATGCACCACCTTGCCGTGGACATCGGCGGAACCATCGACGACGCCCGCCAACACGCCTTCCAACAGTTATTACACGGCAGCCCCCTGCCACTCAAAACCGCCCTCGACGACCTGGCCCGCTACGGCGAAGACACCCTACACGACCTGGAGCAAGCGCAACAAAACCTGGCACTGTTGTTTGAAGACCCCCAACTCAAAATTTTGCTCACCCGGTTCCCCGGCCGTTACTGGGACGCCTTATCCGGGCAGAGCAAAGCCCAAATGGTGGGCGGCCTGTCCTTTAGCTTAGTTATCGCCTTACTCACCGCCGGAGCCGGGGCCGCCGCCAGCATCGCCAGCAAAACCCCAGTATTATAAATGCGGCTGAAAAATTACACGGCCACGCGGTAACAAGGAGAGTCTATCCGGGGCAGTTTATCGCTTAACGGGTTTTGTGCGATGAGGTGCTGGCGTTGGGTTAATGCTTGGTTTTGGTTTGTTAGGTTGCCTGTCCTTTTTGCGGGCAACTGGTTTTTTTAGGGGCAGCGGTTTTTTGGGGGTAGCATCCATTTGCCAGTGTGTGTCGACACGTTGGCAAATGGATGTTGTTGTTACTGTTGTTGTTACTATTGTTGTTACTGTTGTTGTTACTATTGTTGTTACTGTTATTGTGACGGTGGGTTTACTCTGCCACGGACAATACCATGGCATCACCGTATTCAAATTCGACACGGCGATTTTCTGCCCAGTTGTTTGGGTCCTGCCAGGGTTGGCGTTCTCCGTAGGCCTGAAGGGTGAGTTGCGTTGCTGGAACGCCCAGTGATATCAGTTGATCGTAGACCGTTTGCGCTCTCTGGTTGCTTAGGGTTTGGTTGTAACGTTGTGTGCCGCGATTATCGGCATGTCCGCTGATGGTTAAGGTAAGGTGGGCGTTTGCCAGTAAATAGTCCGCGTGTTGTTGGATGTGTTTTTGCTGGTCGCTGTTGGTTTTATATTGGCTGGTTTCAAAGTGCAGCCGGTTTTCTGGTGGTATTTCTGGCGCTACTTTTGATGATGCTTCTGATGACAATAATAATACGCTGTGCTGGTTTTTAATGGGAATGGTGGTGTCACTGTCGGGTGTTTCCAGGGTTGTTGTTGTTGTTGTTGTTGGGGAATGATGTTGGTCGGGGTCGTAAGGTAGGTAGGGGGCCGTATCTTCCGCCTGGTATGTGATTGCATCATTGTATTGGTGGGTCGTGTCTTCCGTAGGGTCGGCGTAGGCAAGTGATATGTCGGCAGGTTCATGCTGGGTTTCTTGTTCTGGTACTTGTTGTTGTACTTGCTGTTGTCGTCCCTGTTGCTCCAGGTTCATTGGCGCGTGAGGTTCACTTGCCGTTTTGATGTTGCCACTGCCTGCGCAGCCTGCGAAGAGTGCAACGGGAAAGGTAATGATAATGAGTTTTTCAGCTAAGTAATGTTTTTTTGATGTCATGGTATTCCCCTTTGTTTGGCCAGTCTGTGTATTAGGTTAGTAATGCATCTTGTCAGTGAAAATATGAATGCGTATGGTTTATTAAACCGCAGGAGTCTGGTGATCCAGGGGGTGAATCGTGTCAATGTGGACAATAATTCGGGCAAATTCTGGCAGTGGTAGTGGAGGGCTGTTCTCTTTGGTGGCCGATGTTAATGGGTGGTTTGGGCTGGTATTGCCGGTCAGTGAGCGGCGGATGGCGCTGTAAAGAAGAGGGTGCTAATGGGAACCGTTTATTCGGGTGCCCATTAGCGAGGGGGTATGGTGATTAAGCCGGGTTATTGGGCGGTGAGAGCTGTGCGGCGCGGTTAAAGGCTCCCAGGTTAAATACGTGAGTGTGGCCATGACCTTTTAATTTTTCAGTGGCGATATGGCTGCGGGTGCCACTATTGCAAAACACCAGGCAAACGGCATCTTTTATTGTATCGAGATGATGGTGCAGCTCTTCGAGGGGCACGTTAATGGCGCCGGTGATGGTTTCTTTGCTGTATTCATTGGGGCTACGCACATCAATCAATAGTGCACCTTTTTGTAGCAGGGAGGTTGCATCTTTGATGTCAATGGGGGTGTGCCAGCGGTTGAATAAGCGCATTATGCCTTCGTACATCCACGATAGTGTGCAAAAGTGAGTAAATATAACAATGGCCTGCAATACCAATAGCAGGCCGCCAACAATCAATGCGGCAGTGGGCATTTGCAGATAAAACAGTCCGGCCGCGATAATATTCATGGCACCGGCTGCTAAGCAGGCTAAGCGCCGCTGAAACGGGTTTTCGGGTAATTTTGCCGCCTTAAATAAATGCCGCACGCCATTATTGTAAAGTAAATCCATAGGGTGTTTGGCCGGGAAGAAAAATGCCCATATCCCCAGGCCAGCCACTATTAATAACAGGGCGGGAATTTGGTAGTACAGGGCATAGGCTGTTATTAGGGAGCAGGCCAGGGGGGTAAAGCGTAATCCCCATTCTAACTGTTTTAGCTCGGCGGGTGTAAAGCGTTGATAACCTTGCTGAAATAAACTTTTTTGCTGAAAGGATAAATCACAAACCTTAGCCATTATTCACCTCGAACGGTTGCTTGTTACTCGGATGCGTTTGTTTTACGGCGGCGCATTTCTGTATATTAGCAAATTCTAATATATGTTGCCACGTTTATTTCGCTCTCCCTCGTTATCTGATCGTAACGGGGCGAAAATTCCTGTGTTGGATTTGGCCGGTGCTTGGGGGTTGTCGGGTGGGCGACTGATGGAGGCCGATGAAATTGAATCGCTAGTCCGACTTGCTGTTGGCTATTGTCGCGGTAAGCTGGATAGCGGCAGATGGTGGTTGTCATTAACCTAGATTCCGTCGTTGACCGCTTGGGGCCTGACCTAACATCGTGAAAAACCAACCCATTGTCCAGCCTCAGCTGTTCACTCAATGAGTAACGGTGTCCGCAGTTATCACAAATAGCGTAGCATTAGCGGCTTGAGCTGGCGCCTGTAAAGATCTAACGAGTGTTCTTTGGCAAACAGTTTTTAAGAAACGCCAAACTTGGCGTGTTATCGTTGATATCTCATCGTAGAACACTCGGTAAGCGATTTCATGGCCTGTCATCGCATAACGTTCTTTTTTGGCTTGATGTTTTCGATGCTGAGTGGTGTCGACTTTATCTAAGCCAAGCGCTTTCTGGCGGCGATTCAAAAATAAGCGTGTCAGTATCATGCTCATCATTGATAAGAGGGCTTGTTGTTCGATTGATGCCGGGGTTTTACCCTATGCCTTCGATCCGGCGAGATTGTTTTTAATATCATTAAAAGATTTTTCTTCATCCCAGCGACGAAGATAGAGGAAGGCAACCACACCGGGTTCTAAGGAAAAGTCATTGGTTAAATACTCGTAATACGTACCATCGGGGTGTTCAAAGCCAATCAAGCGCCATGGCTGCTTTGAACAGTTCAACCGAATTTGGCGATCATCAACAATGCCTTCATTATCTTGGCCCGATTCGATGGGACGTTCGTGATCAATGGTGTAATTGAGTAGCGACTTCATTCGAGTAATGATCGTACTAGCAAAGCGCTGTTGACGTTTATCCCAATAGCGGCCATCAATAAAGGCGCGATCCACTACACGGAATAGGTCGAACGCGCTAAGGGGGTTTTCTCGGCTCTGGGATCAAGGTGAAACACCTGTTGGGCCTGCTCACGTAAACTCTTAATGGATTGTAGTTGGCGTAAGCAACCGAACAAACAAGGCAAACGCGGACATGGACATCGTAGCGAAAGGTTTATCGGAATAGCGCACTGTCGAGAGCGCCTCCACCATCGGCGGAAACTAAATGCATTCATGGCATTCGTTTATCTTTACGCGGTCAACGGCGGAATTTAGGTTTAAGCACTCAATTGATTAATCTAGGTTGAACCTAAATTCATCAGTTGATCGCTTCAAAATAGGGTTAAGCCTTTGAGATTATTGAGTTATCGTGCATTTCCCACCTTCACCCAAAGGGGGAGCACGCTACGACATGTAGAGCACATTTTTAATCGCGCCTAACCAGTCACGATTAAAAACGCACTCTACATGCCGTCCAACTGATGATTTTAGGTTGAACGATGGATTGCGAATATTTGGATATTTATGCACTGTTATTTGAACTAAAAGCCTGTTGTTGTATTGAGATTCCATTTATATCTGTTGACAGGGTTGACATTCTAAATGCGAATCACTACTATTTTCATCTACAGCAAGTTAGCCACCCAACACCTCCCGGTGATGGTAGCCAGCCAGCAATATTTGGTTTGGATACTTTAGTCGAGGAGGCTTTTTTATGCCCGAAATAAGGGCTCCTATCAGTAGGGATGACGTTATTGCCAGCAATGGTGGAGAGCGTCAGCGCGTGAAGATCGAAACCCATCGAGAAGCCACTAACCGCGAGGTAACTAATCGTGAAGTCAAATGGCAGCTTTGTGTGCTGTATGACGAGGTGTTCGCTCATACGGGTTACGGCGATCTGCGCGTTGAGGTGCGGCGGCTGCGCCACGATCAGAAAGAGGTGATTCTCCACTGTGGAAAGCAATACCGCTACGTAGTGAATTACAGTACCCCAGCCCCGGATAATAAGCGCACTCTACCAGACATGGGCAGGCGTAGCGGCGTCGAGCGGCGACAACAGTCGGCATCTCGAAACTTTAAGCTGGAACGACGCAAGGGTAGTGACCGCAGAGGTTTAGTTAACCTAGATTAATCAGTTGAACACTCAGTGGAATACTCAGTGGAATATTGAATTGTCAGTCAATCTCAGCGTCCTGTGCAAGCAATGGCCTTAGCCCTTGGCAAGGGACACAACACGGCAATTGGCGTTACGAATGGGTGAGGGTGAGATAACTTTTCCCATTTTTACTTCAATCTTTTACGTAACTTTGTATGCGCTCAACTGATTAATCTAGGTTTAAGGGCTGACCAATACAGTAATCTCGTGGCGGCGAAGAGCTGCACGTTTTTTTGTCATCATGAACATCATCGGCACCAGCTCCTGGGGAGGGAGTGGCCCGGTCACTCAACTTAAATTGGAGCCATAAAATGTTAAGTAATGAAAAAAGAAAAGAAGTTACAGGTAAATTCAGCGCGCTTGGTGTCGAGTCTATCGTGCGCATTGAAGATCAAAATCTACGAAAGAAGGCATTGTGCTTAACGGCTAAAGAAGCAGGTTTTACGCTGATGGAGCTGCTGGTGGTGGTCGCGATTCTGGCGATTATTGGTGGTGCGGCAATTTCATCATTTGGTGGTCAGGAGACCAAAGCTTCACAAGGAACGGCTACCAACGTCATAGCGAGTATTGAGAGCAACCTGCGCTATTATCAAGCGGCTGAATCTCGTTTGCCGGATAATCTGGAATCGCTGGCGTGCCGTCCTTTGGCTGCCGCTGGTGCAATTGTAAATACGGCGGCACCGTCTCCGGTTGTGGCTGCCACGTCCTACAAGTTTGGCGGTACGTCCGATATTTCCGGCGTGGGTGGCGGTATTGGGCTCAAGCTGGCGGGTAAGTTTGATCTAGTGGCTGCGGATGCGATTGAAGCGGGTGCGCTTAATGATGCTGGGGTGCTGAACGTTCGCTACGCCGTTGCAGCCGCTTGTGACAATGATGCAGCCACCGTCGAAAACGCGGCCACTATCGGTGGTACTACAATCGCTGCAGCGGCCGATTTTGGTGATGATGCACATTTCCTGGTTGATGCAGATATTCCCAACCACGCCTTCGAAGACCCACGTCCGAACACTGCCGCTACTGATTGGGAAAACCGTGGTCGTGGTTTTTCCATTGCCATGGCCGCCGGCGAGCCAGTGATGATCTGGAATCGTGGTGCGGATGGTTATAACAACAAAAAAGTGGGTGCTGATGCCAATGCGGTGCTGATTGGCTTGGGTATCGGTCAATCATCTGATTTCATCGGTGGGCCTAAATCACCCTATGCCAAAGCACCGTTCTATGGACAAATCGGCAAAGACAAGTATGCGCATTATATTGCGTTAATTAATGTGGGTACCGATGGTGATGCTGATGGTCGATTAGCAACCGCCCCCCCCGTCGATGCTCCATTGAGTGATGGTAACGCCTATATTCAGGCAATCATCGATGCGCGTGGTGACTTCCTTGACGAAGAGGTTTCTGAGTTCAGTGGTCAGAAGAGCTGAATTCGTTTAGCTGGATGGTTTGATTTGTCATTATTGCGTTAGTGGGCAAATTAAACAAGAGCTGGGCGGCGTTTGGTGCCGCCCCGTTTTTTTACGGCAAGAATTTATGAATCAGAGCGCTTACAAATACCATTTCATGCAGGGGTTCACCCTGCTTGAGATGTTAGTGGTGGTGACGATTCTGGCGGTGATCGGCGGCCTGGCGATGAGTGGTTTCGGAACCGGCAGTGGTTCGGTTCAGCGCAATACCAAGATACAAGCGGCCCGCGTTGAGATGGAACAGATCCGGCGGGCGTTGCTGGCGTATAAGCGCGATGTTGGGCGTTTTCCCGTTTTGCCCGCACCCGCTTATATGGGGTTTCTATTCGATCAGGGGAGCGTTCCAGCCTGGAGTCCTGACTATCAGACCGGCTGGCGTGGCCCCTACCTTTCCGGCGGTGACGGTGGTGAAGTAGATATAGGGGGTGAGTTAGGAAGTGACGGTACCGGTAAGCCCTATAACCTTGGCAGTCCACCTGTGCGCCATCACGTTTGGGGAGTGCCCGATCCCTTTTCGTTTGTGCCGGTCGCCAACAATACTGCTGGATCGCCCTTCTTGTCGTGTGCCGAGAACGTCGTCAACACGCTATGCCTGTTGGACTGGCGCTTTGTGGGGCAAGCTGAGACCGAGGCGCCGCATAAGACGTTTGGTCGCCCCTATTTGCTGTTTGACCTTGGCGATGCCACTAAAGCGCGTATCGTCAGTATGGGGGTGAATGGCGTCTATGACAGTGGCGTGCTCTCGTGTCCGGCGACACCTGTGAATGACGATCTGGTGTTATGCCTTTATTGACGTGGAAAATATTCCAAATGAACGACGAGCAACGCAGTCTGGCATATTTTCAGGCACAACAGCGCGGTATTATGTGTGAGAACGCCCCCTAAAGACATGGAAAAAATTTATGCGCTTATTCGCGATTTTATTCTTGACACTGATGCTTCAAGCACCGCTCTTTGCCCGCGAGCAATTTAACGAGAACAACAGCGACCCGCGCAGCGGTGCTGTGCAGTACGACTTTGATGACATGATCAAAACCTTTCGCAGTAAAGCGGGTAAGGTGGAGATTACCCTGTTCCGCAAGCTGCGTTTCGACGCCAAGGTTATTGAACTACCTTCGCCACGAAAAACTAAATACCTACAACAATTGTTGCAGGACTTTGGCGGCGCCACGCCTCCGACTGTTTCTGAGGTGATGGATGTGCGTTCCGCCAACGGGGTTAAGTATCACCTCTATGTGGTGGATGAACTCGTGGCTCAAGTTAACGAATTATTAGCCGCCGGGGATAATGTGACTTTTTATAGTTACCACGCCTACAATTCGCCTTACGGCCCCGGTTTGGTGGTCTACGCCTTTAACCGCCATGGAAAACGGACCTTGTTACAGCAGACGAATCAGTGGTTGAGTGACAGCGACAAATGATTGCTGGACGGGAGCGTTGCGCGCGGCGCGGCCTGCAACTTCCTAGACATATTCCCGGTAGGGTGTCCCCGGACTGTGGGCATAAACGCCCTACGCACCGCACGCGTCTTAGCCAACAGTGTGGCTTTACCCTGCTGGAGATGGTGCTGGTGGTATTCATCATGGGTACGCTGGCGGCAGTGTCGTTGAGTTTTATTGAGAATGAAAATCACCAGCAAAGGTTTGAAGACACGCGCAAGCGGCTGATGTCGATCAACCGTGCCGTGGTGGGTGAGGGTGTTGCGCAGTATGGGGGCGAGAGCCAATTGTCGGGTTATGCCGTGGATAATGGCGTGTTGCCTGGCAGTATTGATAATGTATTAAACAAACCCACTGATTATGATGACTATGCACTACAAGACCCTGTATTTGATCCGAACCCTGATGCCACCACAGGATTGAATAACGGAGGTGGTACGGCGCTCAATGGCACTGGAGAACAGTTGTTTAAGGGGTTTCGTCGTGGCTATCTTGCCGTGCCTCCAACAACAACCGGATCTGCATACCGGGATGGCTGGGGGCGTGATTTTATTGTGACTACGGGGCCTCCTCTGGTCGTCACCAGCATGGGTGCTGATGGTGTTGACAATAATCCCGAAGTGGCCGGTTTAAGCTCGGATATATCTACTGCGGTAGCGGATGCCGATTGGCAGGTGGATATTGCAAGTTGGCAGGTGACGCTGACCAATAGCACTGGCGTCGACATCGATACTTTTACCAGCGGTACTGAGGGGATGAGACTTTCCTTGCTTGTCTATGAGAACGATGGGGATGCAATCAACGCATACAATTGGCGGCGATTTACCACCAATGAACTTATCGATTGTCTTGATGGTGATGGTGATGGCCTAGTTGGCGCAAGCGTGTGCACCTCATTCAGCACACTCACGTTTCCTGTTGGCGGTTATCCTGGCGGGACACTTGATACAAAGATTTCTCAGGGTCGCCATCTATTGGTGCTAATTGAAGACGACAATACAACGCATGATGGCGTGGGTGAGATACCTTGTGGTACGGCAAGATGCAAAAGCACAATACCACGCACCACCTATCAAGTAATCTTGCATGCCCGCACGGTACTTCCCCAGATTAACGTGGTGATTCGCTAATGGTCCTGACACTCCTAAAAACGGATCGCCTCAAACCACTACTCAACCGTCTCCCCGACCTCAAAGCCCTACGTGCTCGCATCCCCAAAAAATCCAATCGCTTGCTGGTCGCCGAAAGCGACGGACTCACCCTGCACGCGCTGGTCGTCGATCTTCGTGGTGACAAAGTCATCGTAGAACAATCATTAAAATCCCGTGCCATGGAACCACGTGTGGCGATAGGCGATCTACTCAAGCAGCTGGAAGGGCGCCGTATTGCGCCACCCAAACAGGCCATTCTACTTAACGCCAATATTATTCCCACGTTGTTAGCGCTTCCCATCGATGGCGAAGACGTATTGCCCGATCAACGCATGCTGGAGCTGGTACGCTGGGAAATGGAAGCGCTGCTCACCGAGCAGTTATCGCAATGGAATCTTGGTTGGTTGCTAATTGGCCGGGGTTATCTCACCGAGTCCCAGCGTGATGAGATTATCGATGCCATGGAAGCGCTCAAGATGAAGACGCAAACTAGTGGCGGGCGCACGCCAGCGCGTTTTGGCGAGGAGGCGATTAAGCGGGAGTGGATTAATCGCGAAGCGTTAGAAGAATGCCTGGTATTGCAGGAGAGCCTGCACTTGTTTGACAGCAGTATCGATTGCAGTTGGTTGCCCAGCCCTACCCGAGCCGGGCGGGCGCCGGGGTTATGGTTGTGTGCTGCCATGAGTTCGACGTTACGCCAAAGCTGGGTTGAGGCATTTGCCCATCATCAAGTGCGCTTGCAGTGGCTCTACTCCAGTGCAGGCGCTGCGGTGCCCAGTCTAGCGCAGTTCGCCTCCCCTCAGGTGGTATTGGAAATCCAGCCTGGCATGGTGGTCTGCAGCCGCGTGGAAGAGGGGCAGGTGGTTTTTCTGGCGCTGATGAAATGCTGCGCGCATACGGTGAGTGCCGATGAGATTACCGAACTTTGTCAATCGGCGTTGAGTAGTGATATCGAAAAAATTTATTTGGCCGGGCGTCACCCACGCTGCGATGTTTTGACAAAGGTCTTGAGCGAACGACTGCAACGCCCTTTTGTGCCACTGCAAGAATTGTGGTTAGCGCGCAGCGAGATTCAACCCGGAGCCGAGCCCGATGAGGCTGTTGATTTTGGCGGCATGTTATCGAGTTGTTTTCATTTTTATGGATTGGCGCCCGCTGAAAGCGCCATTCAGCTCCAGGGCGTGCCACCACCTCCCCCGCTTTATCAACAACCGGTGTTGCAATTGACTGCCGTTGTTGTGCTGTTGCTGTTGATGGTTGCTGGCAACGAGGCATGGGTCGCCTGGCATACGGCTCAGGTCAATGCGAAGATTGTCGAAAATGAGCGCAAAACGATGTTGATTCTGGCGGCCAATGAGAAGTTGGTCAGCAGGGATGATGAATATCAATCAGTGCAGAAAACACGGGATAAGTGGTCGCTAACCTATCAAAAGGAAAGCGCGCGCAAGCAGGCTATTGAGTCGGTGTTGATCAAGCGCCAGCAGTTTGTCGAAGCGCTATTGCCGATGTTGGGGAGGGTGGTGCCCGACAGCGTCGTGATGACGGCGTTCGAAGAGCAGGCATGGTATCAATTCAAACTCGACGGTTGGGGGCTCAACCAGGAGGCAATCGACAGCTTCAATGAGCAACTCGCTTATGAGCTGGAGGACTGGGGGCTCTATATCGCCGACAGTCCCAGCGAGGTGGAGCGCCGTCACGGTATCGAGGGATACCGATTCTCTTTTGTGTTGGAAAACCCATCAGCGGGTCAGCGGGAGCATCGTTGATGAAAGCATTAAAACCAAAATCAAAACGTGAATTTGTATTGCTTTATGCGCTTTTTTTGTCAGGCTTAGTGAGCGCCTATCTGATGCTGCGCCATCAGCCCTTGCAAGTGCATATGCTGGCGCTGGATGAGCAATTTGCTAAGAGTAATAGCAATTTGAGCAATGCCAAACCCATGCGCCCCGGCGCCAACAATAGTGCTGCGCTGCGCAAGGAGATCGAAGCGCTCAAAGCCAGGGTGGCTGAGGAGAAATCAACACTGGCAGGATTCGAGAGCAGTTTCATCGACCTGACACGCAGTGATGCCGAAGCCAGCATGCGTCGGCAAATCACCCAGTTGGCGACGGAAAACCGGGTCAGAATATTGAAGATCAGTGCCTCCAGCATGGATCTGACGCAATTGGCAGAGGCGAGCAAGCCGGGCGGCAACCAGGCGCAGAGCTACGCCCTGTTGAAGCGCCGTCTCTTTGATATTACGCTGCGCGGTGACTACTACCAGCTCAACGATTTTATTACCTCATTCAGACAATTACCCCATGCGGTGGTAGTGACCCGTTTTGCTTTCAGTATCGAGCGCGAGCGTGCCCCCAACGCGCTGTTGCTGGCTGACTTTACATTGGCATTTTAAAAGAAACGATTCAACATAAATTATGAAGATGAACTCACGCAATGCTACCACGGCGTCCTCGACGCTGATTGATCGTTTGTTGATTATAGCCAGCGAAAAAGGAGCTTCGGATCTGCATCTCTCGCGTCACTGTTATCCCACCTACCGCATCGGTGGTGAGTTGTTTACCGATGATGCTCAAGAGCCGATGGACGACCCACAGCTCGAAGCGATCATGCAAGCGCTGCTAAGCCAGTTGCGTCGCGAATCGTTTGAGCGCCAGGGTAGCGCCGATATAAGTTACAGCTGCAACGGTGAGCGTTTTCGTATTAACCTTTATCGCGAACGGGGCGCTATCGCCGTGGCGGCGCGGCGTTTGGATGGTGCCACTCACACGCTGGCAACCTTGCGCTTGCCGCCACAACTGGAAAAGTTAACGCACTTTCACGAAGGGTTAGTGCTGATCACCGGTGCCACCGGCAGTGGTAAATCCACCACGTTGGCGAGCCTGATCAATGAGATCAATAGCCAGCGCCGCTGCCATATTCTCACTATCGAAGAGCCGGTGGAATATATTCATTGCAATCAAATGGCAACGGTACACCAGCGTGAAGTGGGCACTGACGCGATCTCCTTTGCCCAGGCGATTAAAGACGCTCTGCGTGAAGATCCCGATGTGATTTTGTTAGGCGAGATGCGTGATACCGAAACCATGAGTGCAGCATTGACGGCGGCGGAAACAGGTCACTTGGTTTTCTCCACCCTGCATACCAATGATGCGGTAGGTGTCATTGATCGGTTGGTGGGCGCCTTTCAGGGCGACGAACAGGACGGTGTACGTAAACAGTTGTCGATGGTGTTGCGTGCGGTAGTGACACAGCGGCTGCTGCGTTCCGGCCAGGAGGGGCAGACGGGGCGTATTCCTGTCAACGAAATATTGATGGTCAATAATGCCGTCGCCAGTCTAATTCGTAACCATAAACCTGAACAGATTCGTTCAGTGATGGAGACGGGTCGGGCGGAAGGCAACCAGACCCTGGAGCTGGCGTTGGCGTTGCGCGTTAAAGAACGCTTGATCAGCAAAGAGCTAGCCCTCTCCCATACGAGCAAAGGGGAATATCTCGAAGATTTATTGCGCGTTTTACAGGCTGAATCGCGGCAACGGTTGGGCGAGGCGGGTTAATGTTGCGTGATACTACGTTAATCAATGCCGCTCTCGAACAGGGGTTGCTAGCGGCCGATGAAGTGTCTCGTTTACAGCTCCAGGCCCGCCGGGAGCGCCGGGAGTTGTTGGCGTTTATCTGCTTTTCCACGCGTACCCCGTTAGCGGCGTTCTATCGCGCCTATGCCGAACTGCACGCCATTGCTTATGTCGACGGCACTTTGCAGCCCGATGCAAAACAACTGCGCAAATTACCACGATCATTGTCGGAACGGCGATTGATGGTGCCGTTGTTAAGTGGCTCAGAGTTAAGTGGCACAGAGTTAAGTGGTGCAGAGTTAATGGGAGCAGGGTTAAATGCGCCTGGGGCCAAAAATGGTAAAACGTTAGCCGCCGAACGTACTGTTTTGGCGGTTGCCGATCCCGAGGATCACGCCGGTATCGAGCAGGCGCGGCGTATTTTAGGTGGTACGTTAGAAGTTCGTTTAGCGCTGCCTAAAACAATTCAGCGCGTTGTCGGACAACACGGACCGGTGCTGTTGCCAGCGGGTGGGGCGCAAGGAACAGCGGGCAACGACGCCACTTTCGATCCGGTGGCGCTGCTCGATGAATTGTTTGAGGAAGCCTTTTTGCAACGCGCTTCCGATATCCATTTTGAACCGCAGAAAGAAAACTTTCAAATTCGGCTACGCGTTGATGGCCGGCTGATGGTCTACCCGGAGCGGCTCTCCCTTGCCGATGGACAGAGCTTGATGAGTCGCATGAAGGTGCTTACCGGTATGGATATCGCCGAGCAGCGCCAACCCCAGGATGGTAATATGAGTTACGTGATTGCTGAGACTGGCACCGCTTTCGATGTACGTGCGGCTTGTCTGCCGACTCGCTTTGGAGAGCGGGCGACCTTGCGTCTTCTGGGCACCGATGCAGCGGCACTGACGCTGGAGCAAATCGGGTTTTCACCAACGTGTCTTGCTCAATTTCGCACTACCATTCGTCGTCCTTATGGCATGGTGCTGGTCACCGGACCAACCGGTAGCGGCAAATCCACTACTCTTTATAGTGCGTTACAAGAGATTGTTGGCAGTGATACCAACATCATGACCGCCGAGGATCCTATCGAGTATGTTATGGAGGGGGTTTCCCAGGTGCATGTGAGCGGTAAGGTCTCTTTTCCCGATGCGCTGCGCTCATTTTTACGTCATGACCCCGATGTCATCATGGTGGGGGAAATTCGTGACGGTGAAACTGCCAGTATCGCCCTGAAAGCGGCGATGACTGGGCATCTGGTTTTTTCGACACTGCACACTAATTCTGCCATTGCCAGCATTAATCGACTCGTCGATATGGGCGTGGAGCGTTATTTAATAGGCTCTACGTTGGTGGCGGTAATCGCTCAACGTTTAGTGCGACGGCTTTGTAGTACTTGTAAAGAGGCGGTAGAACCCGATACACAACAGCGAAAATCGTTGGGTGTGGTGAGTGATGCCTTGAAACTCTACCGACCTTGTGGTTGTGCTCATTGCATGGGCAGCGGCTACCGGGGGCGTTTGGCGCTGTTTGAAACGTTGTGGATCGATGATGCTATGGGGGAGTTAATCTGCTGCAATGCGGATGAGATCACCTTGCGCCGGGAGGCGAACCACTTTTCCAGTCTTGCTCGGGATGGACGTGACAAACTGATTGCCGGTTTAACCTCTTGGGAGGAACTGGCGCGCCTCTCGCTCATTAGTCGTGATGATTGGGGTGATGTTCAAAATTCACCGGGTGTGCCCGATGAGGGGCGCGTGGAATGAAGCTGTATCGTTATGTCGTGCTCAACAAAAAGGGGCAGGAACAACAAGGCAGCATTGAAGCGGCCGATCGTCACAGCGCCGGTAAAACTCTGCGCAATCAGGGGCTCTATGTACTTGAAGTGAATGATGCCAATCCGGCCTTGAGTCTTACTCTGAGTCAGACAGTAGAACTGGGGCAAATTGGCACTGCGTTAAAAGACCTGTTGCCGGTGAGTGCTACGCAAAAGGTTTTTTTCTTTCGCCAGATCGCGCTAATGCTGCGGGCTGGGCTGTCGCTGACAGAGGCGTTGAAAGCGGTGCGCGATCTGATGTCTGGGAAATTTAAAAAAACGGTTAACGCCATGCTCGACGAAATCCAGGCTGGCGAGCGCTTCTCCACGGCGATTGCCCGACAGGGTCGTCTGTTTCCGGAGATGGCGGCGCATATGATTCGCAGTGCCGAGGCCAGTGGCCAGCTAAATGAGGTGATGAGCCGTGTCGCCGATCATATGGAACTAAAGGCAAAGCTAAAACGCGAGGTGCTCGCTACCTTGTTCTATCCGGGAATTACGATGCTCCTCGCAATGGGTATGTTTTATTTCCTGGTCACTGGTGTAATTCCCAAGTTCGCCAAGTTTTTTGAAAACAACAACAAACCTATTCCACCACAGACTCAGTCGCTGTTGGATGTTTCCGCATTTTTCACGCAATGGGGTGGCTATATCATGCTCGGCATTGCGCTCGCCATCGGCGCGATCCTCTACGCCTATAGCCGCCCCAGGGGGCGTTTTTTGATTGATCGAATTTTGCTTAAAGTACCATTGATTGGTTCAATCATCAGTCTTGGGGCGATGTCGCAAGCGACCTGGAGTCTCTCTATGTTGCTGCGCAGCGGTTTGCCGTTGGTGGATTCGCTCAACATAGTTAAGCAGGTGGCCACCAATCGGGTTATTGCCACGGCCTTTCATCAGGCCGCCGAGGCGGTGCTGCGTGGCCGTGATCTGGGCAGCAGCCTAAAATCCCCTTATATCACACCCCTGGTACAGCAACTGGCGTCAGTGGGAGAGCGTTCTGGCGGCCTCGATCAGGTCATGCAGGAGGCAGGTCGCTTCTATCATCAGATGCTGGAGTCCAAAAACAAGTTGTTAGGCAGCCTGATCGAACCGGTGGCTATTTTGGTCATTGGTGGCATGGTAGCCTACGTTTATATCGCCTTTTTCAAAGCAATTTTTGCGATCTCGGGAGGATGAGTTTGAGAGCAATTGACTGTTGTACGGGACTAATTTTATTCGTGCTTTTGATAACGACATCACCATTACGCGCCGAGGGGCCGGATCAGGGGCTGGTAGAACAGCTGCCTGGTCTGCTGGAAATGCTGCAGGAACGCCGATTGATGAACGAAAAGTTAAATCGCCGTTTTGAAAATCCGATGGTGGCGGCGGATGAACCGTTGGCTGCTGTTCCAGGGAGCACGCAAACACCTGCCAATCAGGCATTTCGAGAAGGTTTGCGTGATCCCTTTACTGTGACGCCGCAGATGTTGGTGAAATCGGGTCAGCAAGGAGGCAGCGAACTGAGGTTTCAAGCATCAGCGGGTGCGCAGCGCTTGCCTATGCTCAAGCTCCGAGGGATTATCACTCGTACTAAAGAAAGTATGCCGCTGGTGCTACTGGAAATCGGCGGTCGCGATGTTTACATGGTAAGCCGTGGTGACGAAATCAGTTTCGACCCGACCCAGCCTGGTCAGGTGCTCAAGGTAAAGTCCATTGACCGGCATAGCGTGGTGGTGGAGGTCGGGACCGTGGGTGACATTATGGTGGTGCGGTGATGTTAAAAAACAGCGCTAATTTTTTACGGCCGTGTAAAGCAGGCATTCTAACGTGTTTGTTGATTGTTGGAATGAGTGCTCAAGCCCATGGCGATGGCGAGCATCGTATCGAGCAACTCGAGTTAAAAGCTGCCAGGGTGGTGGATGCAGTGCGTATTATTTCCGAGCTATACGGCGTCAACATCGTTGCCACCCGCAGCGCTGGGAAGAAAGAGGTGACACTCTATCTACGCCATGTGACCGTGAAGGAGGCGATCGAGACGCTTTGTAAAATCTCCGAGCTGTGGTATCGGAAAGATCCCAGTTCCGGTACGTTTCGTATTATGGAAATCAAGGAATATAACCGCGACCTGGTGGTTCATCGAGATGAAAAGACCGAGGTGTTTACTCTGCGCAATCCGAATGTGGATCTGGTGGCCGAAGCGATTTCCAACCTCTACGGCGAGCGGGTTCAGCTTAGCAACTCAGGTAAGGGTTCGAGCCAGGAAGGTGGTGATCGTGGTGATGGCGGTAACAATAATAGCAATACTCGTCAAAGCAGTGGGGCCAGTGCGAACGAAACCGGTGCCGCGGTTCAGGAAATGGTGGATGCAGGGCTGAGTGTTGACCAGTTGGCAGCGCTAGCGGTGCGTGGCAGCGGTAGTAATTCGGTTTCTTCACTTCAGTTACAACAAGTCTCGACCCAAAAAGAATCCATTTTTGTCACGGTTGTTGCTGAGCATAATCTGGTGGTGGTGCGCACCGGCGACACAGCCGCATTGAGCAGCATTACTGAGTTGATTAAATCACTGGATCGCCAAGTGCCGCAAGTGTTACTGGAGATGAAGGTGCTGGATGTGCTGGTGGGTGATGATTTCAGCTCGGTGTTTAACTTTGAGATCACCGATCCCGATTTGACGGGTGATAGTCAGAATCCCATTTTACTGGGTAACAATGCTCTGACCAATGGTAGTTTCGTATTCGAATATCTTAATGACCGTCTTAAGGCCAATATCGAGTTTTTTGAGAAGAACAACCGCGTGCGCATCCAGTCCACCCCGATGGTGCTGGCTTCAAATAACCGCCCGGCCAAACTCTTCGTTGGTGAACAGCGGGTGCTGGTGTCCGGCTACACGGTTACCCAGGTTAGCAACAGTGGTAGTAATGTTAACGTCACCGCCGAAAATATTGTGCCTACGACCGAGTTACAGGAAGTCGGTAATACAATTGAGATCACCCCCTACATTAACGCAGACAACACCATCACCTTGGTATTGAAACAAGAGAATTCTACCGTCAAGAATGGTGCAGCGTCAATAGCGGTGGTCTCCAGGGGGCAGGTGCTGCAACTGCCCATGGATACCATTAATACGGCGCGGCTGGAGGGCACCGTGATAGCCAAGGATAATTTCACCATCGCCGTTGGTGGTTTGGTGCGCGAGACCCGTAGCGACCGCGAGCAGCGGGTGCCGGGGCTTTCTGCCATTCCCTATCTGGGGCGGTTGTTTACCTCCACAAAGCAAGTGGATGAGCGTAGTGAATTGATTTTGATGATCACCCCTCATTTGATTGATACCGCATCGGCGGATAACCACAAGGCGCAAACCGCCATGTTCATGGCAACGGTGGATGTTACGTTACGCTGCGGTGAACGGTGCCGGTTTTGATAATCCTGGATTCCGCCGTTGAACGGCACACGCGTGCGGTTGTCGTGGTGTCTGGCACGGCGTGAAAGTGCAGGTACATGTCAATATTTCAAACTTTTACAACGCAGCCCAGACGCCACGACAACCGTGCTCTGCATGTCGTAGCGTGTTCACTCAAATAGTGAATAGGGTAAATGGTAGAAACTAAATGCATTCATGGCATTAGTTCAATTTTACGCGGTCAACTGCGGAATTTAGGATAATAAGAGATACGAGTGAACGAGCCGACGATGAGAAAAATAAATAATTACCTTTTGATTTTTGTGTTCGCATCGGTGTCAGGGTGTGCTGCGCCGGGAAAAGTAAGACCTGTATCCCAAGACTATTCGGCAAAGAAGCAGCTGATACATAACTACTGCTATCAGTATGTCTACGGCGATTATGGGACTCAGATCGATTATCGCCGTGCCCAACAGTGGTGTCGGCGTGGGGCAGATGAGGGGGTTGCCAGCTCACAAGCGTTGCTGGCGGAGCTTCATTTTTTCGGTCAGGGGGTCCCTCAAGACTTCTTCCGTGCACTTCACTGGTACCGGCAGGCCGCGCAGCAGGATCATGTTCACGCCCAATTCATGCTCTATCACATGCTTAGCAAAGGCCTCGGTACGCTTCCCGACGAAAGCCAGGCGAGACAGTGGCTGGAGCAGTCTGCCGCCAGCGGGCATCTGCGAGCGAAGGCATTGCTCGACGCTGGTGGGGCGGCGTTGGTGGAATAGGGGTTGGAATCATAAATATTTTGTGCTTAGCTGAATGATAAAGCGATAGCGTGCGTTATACGTACCACCGGTGTTCACTATTCAGTCAAAAAAACGAGTTAAAAAGTGGCCTACCGCCAAAGGCACCGGTGACTTCCGCCGTTGAACGGCGTGTAGCGTGTTCACTCAATGAGTGAGCCGCTACCCGGTTTATCACCGCCCCTCAAACGCCAATGCGGTGTTGCGACTTTTGCTAAGGACGACGGCCATTAGCGTTAAGTCGCGCCTTGCCTTGGCGTTTGAGGAACGGCGCTAAATCCGGGTTCAACGGCGGAATCTAGGATTAAATGACCTTGGAGTAACGTTGTCCGGACGCTGACCGTAAATACTTATCGAATACCATGCAGATATTGCGGATTAGCAGGCGGCCTATGGGGGTTACCTCAATAACATCGTTGTTAATACGGAGTAAACCATCGTTCTCCATGTGGCGTAATGGGGTTATTTCCGTTGCGAAATAGTCGTTGAATATGATGTGATGGCTTGCTTCGATGTCCGACAGGTTTAAGGTGAAGTGGCATAATAATTCTGTGATGATTTTTTGCCGTACTAAATCATCGCTGCTTAATAATAAACCACGAAAAACAGGTAATTTACCCGCATCAATGTGTTGGTAATAGGTATCCACGGTTTTGACATTTTGGCTATAGGTGTTGCCAATTTTTCCTATTGCCGTGGTGCCCATTGCAACCAGGTCGCAGTCTGCATGGGTGGAATAACCCTGGAAATTACGATATAAATTGCCTTCTCGCTGGGCTATGGCTAATTCGTCATCGGGTTTTGCAAAGTGATCCATGCCGATGTAGACATAACCGGCGGCGGTTAGTTTGGCGATAGCCTGGTCAAGAATAGTGAGCTTTTCTTGGGGGCTGGGTAGGTCCGCTGCATTAATTCGCCGCTGTGGTTTGAACATGTCGGGTAAATGTGCGTAATTAAAAATAGACAGCCGGTCCGGACTGATGGCAATGATTTTGTCCAAGGTCTCGCCAAAGCTGGCAGGGCTTTGCAACGGCAGGCCATAAATCAAATCAACACTGATGGATTTAAAGCCCAGTTGCCGTGCCGCAGTGATGGCATCGATGGTTTGCGCTTCAGGTTGCAGGCGATTGACGGCTTTTTGCACTTTGGGGTCAAAATCCTGTACTCCCAGGCTTATACGGTTAAAACCGACATCCCGTAAGAGTGCCATTGTTTGCTGGCTTACTTCTCGTGGGTCAATTTCGATAGAGTATTCGCCACTATCATCATCGAGTACATTAAAAAAGTGTCGGGTAGCCGCCATTAAGTCGGTAATTTCTGAATGACTGATAAAGGTGGGGGTGCCGCCTCCCCAGTGAAGCTGTTTTACTTGGCGATCACTGTCAAATAAGCTGGCCTGTAACGCCATTTCTTTGTGTAAGTGCGCAAGATAAGGTGCCGCGCGGTCGCGGTATTTGGTGACTATTTTGTTGCAGCCGCAAAAAAAACACACGGTGTTACAAAATGGAATATGAAAATAAAGTGATAACGGCCGTGTTGCTGATGCTGCGTGGTGTTGTTGATTTGTCAGTTGTGCGGCTTGTTGGTAGTGGCTTTCATCAAAGCTTTCGTGCAATTGTAACGCAGTCGGGTAGGAGGTATAGCGTGGTCCTGCGGTGTCATAGCGCTTGATGAGAGATTCATTAAATATTATAGATTGTGTCATATTGATACTCTTTAATCCTGGTTGCATTGTGAGGATAATCTGACGTTCTGCCGTTGGGTGGCCTGCAAAGTCTGTCGGGCAATCAGAACAGCTATATCGGTCATGGCGCGTCTACTCAAACCGTGTTGGTGATAAGTCAGTGCCGGTGATAAATAGTGAAAATTATATATATTCATGGTGTTAGCAAACTTTGTGTGCTCAACTGCGCAATTTAGGGGGGTAAATTTAGGGTCGCTAAAGTATTACGTTACCCACTACCCACTGTTCAGGCGCTGGGCTTGGTTTGGTCAGCCCATTTGATGTTTGTATCACAGGGATGTGACGTGGTTGATGATGTGGGTCAAGTTGTTGTGATGTTTGAGATTGGGCGTATTGGGGTTGGTGACGCCACTTACCTAGATTTATCGCTGAAAACATTAAGTGGTGACGCCGATGGTGTGGTGTTTTTGTTGTTTTAGTCGTGTTTAATGACGGAGATGCGTGTTTATTGGCTTTTGCGTCCGGAGTGCTTGAAGCCTTGCCGCTGGTGGCCAATAATGGAGTGATGGATGACTTGCCTGTAAACGAAACAGTAGACATAGATGCTGCGTTATTTCAACAGTTAGAAAAACGCCTGGGTGCCGTTCATGCACGCCAACGCTTAGGGATCGAGTCAGAAAGCGGGCACCGGGTTTTTGGCAAGGGGCTTAATTTTTTCCATCCGGAAAATTGGTATTCCACGCATTCTCTCATTAAAAATATTATCCGTTTAAGTGGGATGTACCGGCGTGGTCAGCGCAATGCCTGTAATATTCAACTAAAGCATAATGTCATTACGCTGGCCAATTTGCCGCGTGTTTTTGATGGCTTTACTATTTTGCATTTGAGTGATTTGCATGTTGATATGTACCCTAAGGCCATTGATGCGCTAATTGAGGTTATTAAGACGCTTAATTATGATGCGTGTGTTATTACGGGTGATTATCGCGCCAGGACATACGGTGACATCAAGGGTACCTTGCGAGGTATGAAGGTAATTGCTGAGTGTCTGAAGTCACCGGTATACGGTGTGTTGGGCAACCATGACAGTATTCGTATGGTGCCTGAATTGGAGGCATTTGGTATTCGTATGTTACTCAATGAGTCGATCACGCTGTCACGTGATGATGCTCGTCTACATATCGCAGGCATTGATGATGCGCACTATTTTCGGGTTGACAATATTGAGAAAGCGGCCCAGGTAACTCCGATCAACGAGCCGTCTATTATGTTATCTCATACACCGGAGGTTTATCGCCAGGTCGCCCATGCAAAATATGATGTGATGTTTTGTGGTCATACTCATGGTGGCCAGATTTGTTTGCCCGGTGGAACACCGGTTATTCTGGATGCAAATTGTCCCAGGTATATGGGAGCCGGAGCCTGGGATTACCAGGGGATGCGCGGGTACACCTCAGTTGGGTCTGGTACGTCTATCGTTAATGTGCGCTTTAATTGTTTACCGGAAGTTACCTTGCATCAGCTGCAATGCGATTGAACGTGCTGTTGTTTGTGCAAAATGAATGGTTTGTGCAAAATGAGCGGTACCGGTATGCCATTCGTTATGGGTGGTGACGGGATGCTAAATCGTGTTCTGCACTAACACGAATCGTTCGTATGTTTTTTTGTGATAAACTTAGCATGTATGGTGCTATTTTTTGCCGATTTTCTGATAAAGCGCTAGACAGGGAGCTTGGGTGGCGTGCTATGCTTTTATGATTAGGGAAATGGTTAGGACAAAGTGCCAGGAAAAATTCGTTGCATAATCCTTTGCTAGCATTCAATCGGAATTGAGTAAAAAATAATAATAATCCATGAGGCCCGGATATCAACGACAATATTTAGGATGAGCAGTTACCAAATTGTGTAAACGGCGCTGACTAATAAGACGAGGCTCACCCAGCGGGGAGTCGATAGTGCGCCAAGCTGCTAACTTAACAATTATTTGTGTTTGAATCATATCGTGGGTTGAATTTTATGGAAAATTACCAACAACGCTTCGTTGATACTATCCCTTACTTGAGGCGTTATGCCAGGGCATATAGCGGTGATGCACAAAGTGGCGACGCGTTAGTGCGCCGGACGCTTGAGTGTGCCCATAACTTGATTAATTTTTTGCAACAGGACGCCGACGTTGCTATCTGGTTGTTTTCAATCTTGCACAATATCACGGCTGAGGACCAACGGGCCAAGGATGACAGTGCAGAATCAATGGTGCTCGATATCGGTCCACAGGATTTGTCGCTGCTGGAAGAGATGGAGTCCGAGGAAATGGATATTGTTAGTGCCCTAACCCATTTATCGTCGGATCAGAAGGAGGCGTTTCTACTGGTGAGCCTTGAGCGTTTTAGTTATGAGGAATCCAGTGAAATTCTTGATATCCCTATGGGTACTTTGATATTGCGCTTGAACAGTGCGCGGAAGTTTTTAATTAAATATTTGTTAAGTGATGATTTTTCTGAGTTGTTGGCCGTTCAATGATTGTTGTCTCTGACAAATTGACCACCGAAAGCTTTCATGCATTTATTGATGAACAACTTAGTGAAGAACAATATGCACGGGTTGAGTCATTACTTGATGAGTTACCCGATAAAATTCAGGAAATTCAACAGTGTCAAACCGTTAATGAGCGTTTGCGCGAAGTGTTTGACGCCTCAGTGCAAGAGGCGATTCCGGACGATTTGTATCAATTAGCGGTACACGGCGTTCTCCCTGATTCTCTTGAGCGCCCTGATCCACTCAGTATTGATAATGATAATGATAATGATGATTTTGCTGATGCGGAATCATCCTTCAGTGAGTTTTCAGTTACCAATAATAATCGGCAGGTAACAGCGCCAATTCAGGATGAGGACGAATTTGCTGACCTGGTTGCGCTAAGCGCCGGTAAGAATTTGGACGATTTTGACATAGATGCCATCGCGCCTATTGCCTCTGGTGAGCAGGCCATAGTTACCGATATTTTTGATGAATCGATGTCAGGTGGCCCCCCAGGTGCGCCTGGCAAAGGTGGTTTTGAGCTAACGCCAAAAGCGTCCTCCTTTGCAGAGGATAAACAAACTCTGCAATTCATGGACGAGTTGGAGCTAGACTTTGTTGGAATCGACGATGATACCGTAACCGTATCACATGATGATCTTAGCAGTGAGACTCCCGTAGCTGCAGAGCGAGCGGTGCCACACGCCAGCCAAAAGAAAACGACTGCAAAGCGAGCTATTTTCAACAAAATAAGTGAAAGGCCACCGTCAAAGACGGTGACTGACAATTTGGCCTCCCCTGATGTAGCGCCTTTTGTTGAATTGTTGACTGAGGATATGTCATTGGCGCCGCTTGAATCACCGTTAACAATGGGCGGTGAGCCGTCAGGCACTGACCCAACACCGCTCTCAAATGATGTTGCCCGAGAGGCGTTGTTAACCGAGTCACCATTACAGACGAAAGTTTTCGAGACCCTAGTGCCGACTGATGCGCTGGAGTTAAGTCCTTTATCTGGCAGGCAGGATACTAAAACGTTCCCGCCCCAACGTGCATTGTTTAAGAAGGCGGACAAAACAACCATCACGTTTAGGCCAGATGAATTAGTGCAGCCCCCCATATCATTACCTAGTGGGGAGGCTGGTGGGGAGCTTCGAGGGGAGCGCCTTTATCGCAATCTGGCGTCGGAGAATCGCCCGGCTGCGTCGCCCGCTACTGCAGTCGACCTGCCAGCATCGCCAATGGGTGGTTCAGGTGGGGCTACGGATACCGATGACGAATGGCAAAAAGTCATTGATGAAATCAATTCGCATGCCGCAAATATTGGCACTACAGGTAGTCGAATAATGGGTCGGCAGGGAATACCAAACGCGAGGATTTCCGGTCTTGATCCGTCGAACGTGGAGTCTGGTTATTCATTTGGTAATGGCACCGACAAGTTGTCTGAGCGCAACGAGCTCCCCCCCGGTGTTGTTGACGCTATTGATAACGCTAACGTAAACGCGCTTCAACAAGAAGCTGAAAATATCGACTTGTTTAGCGATGAGGGTGTTGCCGAGCACGCCATTGAAATTAATAAAGATATCAAGTCATTCGATCATCCCGGTGAGGGTAAGCCGAAGTTTACCGCTGATGAACAACTTTTTTCCAGTGTTTCTTCGCGAATATCTGAAAAAGTTAAAGTAGGTATGCAGTTGTTAAGTCCCGCTCGACTACGTCATCATTTGAAAAAAAGTGCTGCGAAGAACTTACGGAACCGATTGCCTGAAGGTGCGCAATCCAAAAAGCCTGTTAATGTGCGGCAGCAGCGTGTAGCCCAGAAAACACCGGGGAACTTGGCGGCTAAAGAAACGTTACCTAAACAAACGTTACCTAAACAAGCGCTGAATAAACAAGCGTTAAATAAACAGACGCTAAAGAAGCCATTAAAGCAAGGGTTAAAACAAGCCGCGACGGATCGCGACAGTCTCGCCCCAAAAGCAGGAACAACGTCGGTTGCTAAGCATGGCGGCACAGTTGATCAATTACAGGTGGAGTTTGAGCAGTTTCAGCGCAAAGAATTCGATAAAATCCAGAAGGGTTCTGCCCGGCAGAAACAAAAGAAACCCCGGTCCAACGTAAACCAGCGGGAAGGCCAGCAGGCCGTTCCGGTTAAACCTGCCCATGAGGACGGCGTTCAGTTGCACGCAGAGCCATTGGGTTCTCGAATGATGGAACAATGGACGCAGCGATTACTGGGCTATATACCTGCCGCGAAAAGAAATAGACTCGGCGCTGCAGCAATAGCCTTGGTACTGGTCGGTGTTGTTATCGGGGCAATGTTGGCGGGGCTTGCCGGCAACTCGATGAGTGGGGTTTCTCATGAAGGAATACAAAAGCTGGCGGTTGAAGCCCATGTGCTTTATACCCAGCAGGATCAGGATTTTGTGGGTGAATCCAGAACCAGTATTACCGAGTCTCTGCAATGGTTCTCGGCCCGGCTTGGTAAGCCCGTGCGTCTTGCCGATCTCTCAGTGAAAGGGTTTAAGCATAAAAACACCATTATAATTCCAACCATCGCAAGTTACGCCACGGTCAATCTTTACGAGAATACCAAAAGGCAAAAAATGTCGCTTGTTGTGGCGGCATCCGCTAGTGGTGCTTCTGATACACCGCTTAAATGTTATATGCCCTCCAGTGCGGAAGGTCTTTGTTCTTGGACCAAGGATACTGTGCACTATGTTGTGGTTGCCAGTCTTTCACTGACCCGGGTTCGTGAGTTTTCGCAAGCAATTGTCGAACAATTGTAATTGCGGTCTTTCTGTTGATCTGTCCCTCTTAAAAGCACCTTTACATCAGGGTGTTGTATTTTCCCATCGAAGGTTTTATTAACGCCAACAAGGCTTAATTGTTCGGTTTGTGATCGGTGTCACCTTTATTTTAAATAATCGACTGATATTTGGCTTTGGTGTAATTGTTTTGTAGTTGTGGTTAAGGTATTTTGTGATATTGAACTAGTGGATGATTAGAGCGGCAAGCTGGTGGATATCCTTAAAGGATTGATTGGGCGAAATGTTTTGTCCGTTGCTCAGTTGTTAAGCTTATGCGCAGGTCAATGTTAGGGCATTGGACTGTCGTTCTGGGAATTGCAAGGGTTCGCTTAATACTTCTAATATCTGGAGGGCTCGATGTTAATAAAAACAAGGTTAATAAAAACAACGCTATTGCTAAGTATGTCAATCGCTTCACTTGGACTTGCTAATCCGCTGTTTGCTGATGACGATGATGATAATATGCCAGAGGCGGTGACTGACCAGGACTATTACAACAACGGTGCGCCTAATCCGGCAAAGGTCGAGCTGGGGAATTTTTTGTTTTTTGAGAAAGAATTGAGCGGTAATCGAAATATATCGTGTGCTACGTGTCACCATACGTTGACCGATACGGGAGACGGTCTTTCGTTACCTATTGGAGAAGGTGCCCGGGGTTTGGGGGTGATTCGGGATACGGGGAGTGGTGGTGATGCGGTGCATGAGCGTGTACCCCGTAATGCGCCACCGGTCTTTAATTTAGGCGCGCGTGAATTTGTAACCTTGTTTCATGATGGGCGTGTTCAGGTAGACGCAAGCCAGCCGTCCGGGTTTCGTTCGCCAGCGGGTGATGACTTGCCCATGAATCTGGAGAATGTATTGGCTGCGCAGGCAATGTTTCCCGTAACCTCGGCTACCGAGATGGCGGGGCAAGCCGGTGAAAACTCAGTTGCAGATGCAGCGGCAGCGGGCAATTTGGCCGGTCCTGGTGGTTTGTGGGGGCAATTGGCGGATCGCTTGAGAGTGATTCCTGAGTATGTTGCCTTGTTTATTGAGGCCTTTGATGACATTAATAGTGCAAGCGATATTACTTATGCGCATGCGGCTAACGCCATTGCTGCTTTTGAAGCATTTGCCTGGCGAGCTGATAACAGCCCATTCGATCGTTATTTACGTGGCGACAAAAAATCCATGAGTCCGGCTGCGCGTAAGGGTTTTTATTTGTTTTATGGTAAAGCCGGTTGCTCGCAATGCCATAGTGGGGTTTTTCAAACCGACCATCAGTTTCATGCTATTGCTATGCCGCAAATTGGCCCAGGTAAAGGCCATGGTGTTGATGGTAATGAAGACTTTGGGCGTGAAGCGGTCAGTGGTAACGGTCAAGATCGCTTTCGTTTTCGTACTCCCACTTTGCGTAATGTGGTGTTGACGGGGCCTTGGGGGCATTCTGGCGCATTTAACAGCTTAAAAGAGATGGTGCTTCATCATTTAAATCCTCAGGCATCGCTTGAAAATTATGACGTTTCACAGGTGGTGTTACCATCGCGAGCCGATTTGGATGTGCTTGATTTTGCTGTACATAACGACTCTGAAAAGAGAGCGGCTATTGCAAGTGCCAATGAGTTGCCTGCAAACAAGCGGCTTCGTGCCCGTGACATCAAATACCTGATGGCGTTTTTACAGGCTTTAACAGATCCTGGTTCGATTGATCTGCGCAATGACACACCTAAGCAACTGCATTCCGGTCTGCCACTGGCGGAATAGCGGCTGTTAAGTCGTGGTTTTTGAACAGGGGGGGGATGTTCTCCCCCTCTATCACCCACGATATGAGTCCAGTTTTACTTGACCGCAACAAATCCCCGATAGTTTGTTTATGCCATGCTTGATGTTTGTCAAGTAATGAGTGCGTTATAACGCCGCTAATATATCTGTTGGACTACAGTGAGAGGTATAGGAATAGGAAATTAGCAGGTCATTTACGCTAGATTAATGGAGGTAGTCATGATTATTTCCACAACAGACCCCATTTCACTCCTTGATGTTCCAGACCCGGACAGGCATCCCTTTGTTATAGAAGGCCGTGGTGAGGGGGCAATAAAGATATATTTTCTAAATGAGGAAAACAAACGCATTTATCTTGGGATTAATGTAGAGCATCCGGGTGAAGATTTTACGACAAATTTGGATAACCCCGTTTGAACCCGAATTTGTCGGCTGGCGGCAATCGGTTGGCGGCAATGAGAGGCCGGGAAGTGATTATAATTTAAAGTAAAGTCTGCACGGTGGCCCCAGGGTGCCGGCAGAGGGTTGAGAAACCATCGGTTTGTTCTTGAGTTGGTAGGGCCATAAGTGGGTTGCTTGTGTTTTAAGGTGCCTCATTTTGTGCGGCCAATGCTGTTGTGTTGGTAAAATTGTTCCCACAACTGAATGAGTTGTCGGCAGGCTTGCTGGACCATTTGCTCGGTGATTGGGATTTCCTCGCCTGCCGTATTGATGACGGTAGCGCCATGAAAATCGATGAATGAGGATTCATTGTCGTTGCGGTTGGTTTGAGACTGCATCATGCGGTTTTCCCCTCCTGTGTAAATAATTTCTTTAATATTAGTGCAGTACGGTACGATTTGCGAGTTACGGTTTTGTGACAATCCTGTGGTGTTTTTTGAATAATTGCAGGATTGAGGCCACTTTCATGTAGGTCGCGAGGTATCCCGCGAGGGAGTAAGCTCGAAAAAGCAATTGTCGATTCGCTGCGCAACCAGTAAAATACAGTGTTATCCTGCAAACAGCGGTACAGGGGTTGTGGTGTATTGGCCGCTTTCCACGCCGGATGGTAAATCGTGATTTCGCCATCTAAATGTATATCAATCAGTATTTAACAAGCCTTGGGTTTGCAAATTTTGGCTTTACAAATCGTGGTTTAAATAAGGCTTGCTTCATCAGCTTGGTTTTCTAAAAAAACGATGATGTTTTGTTAAGCGTTATTATTTAGGTTTACAGAATGGACGCTTACAGAATTGAAATTTACAGAGTTCTAAATTATGCGTAACAAGCACAGATATGACGTGATTATTGTTGGTGGTGGCCATGCCGGCACTGAGGCTGCGTTAGCGTCTGCCAGGATGGGTGCCCGTACCTTATTGTTGACGCATAGTATGGATACTTTGGGGCAGATGTCCTGTAACCCTGCGATAGGGGGGATAGGTAAGGGGCATTTAGTCAAAGAAATTGATGCCTTAGGTGGTGTTATGGCCAGTGCGATCGATAAAGCCGGCATACAGTTTCGTCGCCTCAATGCGAGTAAAGGGCCAGCTGTACGGGCTACCCGCGCCCAGGCTGACCGTGTTCTTTATCGGCAGGCGATTCGCACGGTCTTGGAAGGTCAGGACAATCTGCAGTTATTCCAGCAAGCAGTGGACGATCTCATTATCGAAAATGGGCGTGTTACTGGTGTTGTTACTCAAATGGGCTTGCGTTTTGAGAGTGCCACGGTAGTGTTGACAGTAGGCACATTTTTAGGGGGGCGCATCCATATCGGTTTATCCAATCACCAGGGGGGGCGGGCAGGTGATCCACCCTCGAATGCGCTGGCGCAGCGGTTGCGCGAGCTGCCTTTTCGAGTAGACCGTTTAAAAACCGGTACGCCACCCCGTATTGATGGAAAAACGATAGATTATAGTCAATTACAGGCTCAGCCTGGTGATACGCCTGTGCCGGTGTTTTCGTTTATGGGCAGTACGCACGAACATCCTGAGCAAGTGGTATGTCACATCACTTACACAAATGAGCGTACACACGACATCATTCGAGCAGATATGCAGCGTTCGCCGATGTTTACGGGGGTTATTGAGGGCGTAGGTCCGCGTTATTGTCCCTCTATAGAGGATAAGGTAGTCCGTTTTGCCGACAAGAATGCACACCAGATTTTTATCGAGCCGGAAGGTTTAAGTACCCATGAGATTTACCCCAATGGAATCTCCACTAGCCTGCCTTTTGATGTGCAATATAATTTGGTGCAGTCTATACCGGGATTTGAAAATGCGCATATTACCCGCCCAGGTTATGCTATCGAGTACGACTTTTTTGACCCGCGTGATTTAACGGCTTCACTGGAAACCAAGCACATCCCAGGTTTGTTTTTTGCTGGGCAAATCAATGGCACCACGGGTTATGAAGAGGCGGCTGCCCAAGGTTTAATTGCAGGATTAAATGCTGCATTGCAGGCGCAGGAAAAACCGTCTTGGTCGCCACGCCGGGATGAGGCGTATATTGGGGTGTTAATCGATGACCTTATTACCCAGGGTACTTTGGAACCTTATCGTATGTTTACCAGTCGTGCGGAATATCGTTTGTTGTTGCGAGAAGATAATGCCGATCTGCGTTTAACCCCGATCGGGAGAGAACTGGGATTGGTGGGTGAGCCGCGATGGCGTGCGTTTGAGCATAAACGTGAAGCAATCGAGCAGGAACAACATCGCTTGAATGCTATCTGGATACGACCAGAGGCGATGGCAGCCGCTCAGGTAGAAAATGTACTGGGAAAAAGTTTAGGCCGGGAAGCAAAGCTAATGGATTTATTAAAACGGCCCAACGTTAGTTATGCGTCAATGATGACATTGCCTGGTGCGGGAACCGCAGTAACCGACTCGGTGGTGGCCGAGCAAGTGGAAATACAAGCAAAATATGAGGGGTATATTAATCGCCAGCGGGACGAAATTGAGCGGCATCGTCGCAATGAGACGCTTAATTTGCCGGTCAATATGGATTATAGTGATGTGAGCGGGTTGTCTAACGAGGTGCGGCAAAAATTACAGCAGTATCGTCCTGGTACGCTCGGGCAGGCATCTCGAATATCAGGGGTTACCCCGGCGGCAATTTCGCTGTTATTGGTTTATATGAAGAAACGATTCAATAAGCGAGCTAGCTGATATTGTATTAAATGCAGCGTCAAATATTACAGAATGGTTTGTGGGCGGGCCGAGTAGCCCGTTAGTTTTTTATCAGGGTTGGAAGTCAATATCGCTGCAGGTTCAAGGTTAAATGCAATGCTTGTTTGGGCGATGTGTGATTGATGGGGCATAGTGGAGTTTCACCTGAGGTATCGGAGAAAACGATGGGTAACAGACATTTAATGGCAGTGTTGCTTTTATTGAGCCTGATGGTATCCGGCGCTGTATCGGCGAGCGACAAGGGTTTAATAACGATAAAAAGTAAGTTTGGTGTAACAGAAACATTAAATAAGCTAACCCGTGTTCTGGAAGGCAAAGGTATTACTATTATGGGGCGCATTTCCCATTCTGATGGGGCTAAGCCGGTGGCGTTGTCGCTGCGGCCCACCGAATTACTATTATTTGGTAATCCAAAATTAGGTACGCCGCTTATGCAAAGCAATCAAACAGTGGGAATCGATTTACCCCTGAAGGCATTGGTTTGGCAGGATGAGGCTGGCCAGGTTTGGTTGACCTATAATGACCCGGCCTATCTCGCCAGACGCCATGGTATTGGTGATCGTAATACCGTGATAAAAAAAATGACTAATGCATTAACGCAGTTTACAGCGATGGCAATTGGTGATTCATAAAACAAGTCTGTGTTGCATGGGGTGTTGTTCCGCTGGTGGTCGCTGAAAAACTTGAAATGAATTTGCGCGCCGGATTGCGGGGGTTTGATCCTGTTGCGATCCCCGAATTATCCGACCTGCAGGTGTCCCGCTTACTTGAGTTTGTCCGCTTATTATCGAAATGGAATCGTGTTTATAATCTGACAGCCGTGCGCGATCCCGCTGAAATGGTTACCCGACATTTGCTGGATAGTCTATCGGTATTGCCATACATAGCGGGTCGTTCCGTCATTGATGTAGGTGCTGGTGCAGGATTGCCCGGGATTCCTTTGGCGCTTGTCTTGCCCGATATACAATTTGTGTTGTTAGACAGCAATAGCAAAAAAACCCGATTTATGCAGCAGGTCAAGACAGAGTTACAGCTCAACAACGTGACCGTCGTATGCGCCAGGGTCGAGGACTTAGAGGTCAAGAGTGTTAATCGTCAGGCCAGCGAAACGTTTGATGTTGTTATTTCCCGTGCTTTTTCATCGTTGCTTACCATGGTAAAACTGGCGGGGCATTTGTGTAAACCCAGTGGATGCATCCTGGCAATGAAAGGTGTGTATCCTCAAAATGAGCTGACTGACATACCAAAACCATTTGAAATCAAGGCTGTGCATGAGCTCAAGGTGCCTCAGCTAAACGAGGACCGTTATTTGATCGAAATGGTGTTTGGGCAAATAACCCGTGAAATGGCCAAATAATTGTCGGTATTAGCGCTTAAAATATGAGAAGATAATGCATTATGAATTTAGTTATGAATTTAGTTATGAATTTCGGCAGGTCGTGACACTATGGGAAAAATCATAGCAATCGCAAATCAAAAAGGTGGCGTGGGTAAAACCACGACGAGCGTTAACCTATCGGCTTCCCTGGTGGCGACACGGCGACGTGTTTTGTTGGTAGATCTGGATCCGCAGGGAAATGCGACGATGGGCAGTGGTGTGGATAAGTCGGATTTAACCGGCTCAAGTTATGATGTGCTGATGGGGCAGGCTGATATTGCTACTTCGGTTGTGAAGACAGGAGAGGCAGGTTACGATTTATTGCCGGCAAACTCCGACCTGACTGCCGCAGAAGTAGAGTTGTTGAGTATCACCCATCGTGAACGTCAGCTTAGCGCGGCGTTGAAGTTGGTTCAGGACGATTACGATTATCTCTTCATCGATTGTCCTCCTTCCCTGAATATGTTGACACTCAATGCACTGGTGGCCGCCCAGGCGGTATTGATACCAATGCAATGCGAATACTATGCGCTGGAAGGGTTAACCGCGTTGGTGAATACCATTGAGGAAATTCGCGGTACGCTTAATCCTTACCTGAAGATTGAAGGATTGTTACGGACCATGTACGATCCGCGTAACCGTTTATCTTATGATGTAACCCAGCAGTTACAGAAATATTTTGGCGACCGTTTATATCGAACCGTTATTCCACGCAATATTCGATTGGCAGAAGCGCCCAGTCACGGTGTTCCAGCATTGGTTTATGATAAAACTTCGCGTGGTGCGCAGGCTTACCTGGCACTGGCTGGTGAAATTGTAAGGAGGGAGCAGTCCGTGACGCAAAATCCGGCGCAAGCATCAACGGTATAGCTACATAACAATAATAGAAAATTGAACAGCGACAAATAAATAGGTAGGAAGGCATGATGGCAAAAAAGCGCGGATTAGGTCGCGGTCTGGACGCACTGTTAGGTGGCGGCGCTAAACCGGTCGACGTGTCTACCGATGAGCATGATGGGCAGAGTGATGGGGCGGGCGCTGAAACACAGTCGTCGGACGGTCGAGATCGAGCCAGTGACGCTAGTGCGTCCAGTGATTTAAGAGAAATCCCCATCGATTTATTGCAGCGAGGCAAATATCAGCCACGTACTGATATGCACCAGGACAGTTTGCAGGAACTGGCGAACTCAATTAAAGCCCAGGGCGTTCTGCAGCCTATTGTTGTGCGCCAAATTGAAGGCGGAAAATATGAAATCATAGCCGGGGAGCGTCGTTGGCGGGCTGCCCAGTTAGCTGAATTACACCAAGTACCCGCAGTCGTTCGTGATGTCCCTGATGAAGCGGCGATTGCAATGGCGCTGATAGAGAATATTCAGCGTGAAGACCTCAATCCAATTGAAGAAGCCGTTGCCTTACAGCGATTAATCGATGAGTTTGAGTTAACGCACCAGCAGGCAGCTGATGCCGTTGGTCGGTCTCGAGCTGCGGTGAGCAATTTATTACGTCTATTGGTCTTAAGGGCGGATGTGCGCGTGTTGGTGGAAAATGGCGACCTGGAGATGGGGCATGCGCGGGCGTTATTATCATTGGACGGTGAAGATCAAAGCAAGGCGGCCCGCGAAGTGGTCGCCAGAGGTTTATCCGTGCGGGAAACGGAGCAATTGGTCAACCGTATGAAAGATCCCGCTGCTAAGTCGGCAAAGACCGCCGGCAAGCAAATCGACCCTAATATCCGAAAGTTAGAAGAGGATTTGGCCGATAAGTTAGGTGCAAAAGTGGTGTTACAGCATGCTAATAGCGGCAAAGGCAAGCTGGTTGTGAACTATAATAGCCTTGATGAATTGGACGGTATTTTGGCCCACATTAAGTAGGGCTAAGTCGGGCGCCACCGTGATAGCGTCTTAACTTCCCACCTAAAGACTAAATAACCCTGAGTAATTCGGTGTTGCGACCATTTTTTTGTGGGGCGTGATCGTTTCTTACGATTGTATCGTCATTGCCTTTATGTCATCGCCTTTCTTGAAGCGCCAGTTTACGCCTTCGTTCTGCCCCTTAGCTTGCCAGTGAGCTGATAACGGAAAAATGAGCCTCATCAAGTGATTATTACCGCATGTTGGAGTTCACAAGTAATTGAATGTTGATGAAACTGACGTAAAAGATCACCCAGTCACTTGCTGAATGATTGCTTCAACGGTATACTTCGCCCCACAATTTTAGGATGTCGCTGCAATGAAGAACACCAAAGGCCCTGGCCTATTGTTGATCAGTGCGGGATCATTATTAACGTCAACGGTGGTTGCAGGATTTTTACTGGGTTATGGCACTGATGTTTTATTCGACACCCAGCCTGTTTTTTTTCTTGGCTTTGGTTTGCTGGGGTTTGTTGGCGGGATTCTTAAAGTTTATCGGATTTTAAGTGACCCGGATTTGCAGTGAGACGGTGGTTGCCAAGGTCGTGCAACGTGGGGCTGGCAACGCAAGGTGGCGCTGAAATAGTGAAAGTACTGTAGCGCCCTAATTGATAATAGGTAAGCGCCACCGCTTCGTTGATAACATTGAAGCGGTATCAATCGCAGCATAGAACGATTAACGTAAAGCGATTAACGTAGAACGGCGCGACTACCCAAACGCTGCAGCTACCCACGGCTTGTGGCAGCGATGGTTCACTAAAAGCTAAAAGCGTTTCGATGGCGAATGGTTCATTAAAAAAAGCTCGATCTGAATTTGCCGAAAAGGCGCGTTGGGTGATTAGCACACAATTGGTGGCAAGTGTCGTGATTGCGTTGCTTTTCCTTTATCAGGGTGTTTGGCAGTCGTTATCGGCTTTTTACGGCGGGTTTGCAAGCATTTGTATCGCAATGCTTTTGACCTGGGGAGTGCAGCGTGCGACGGTGACCGCTGCAGAAAATCCCACAAGAGGGATGCTCATTTTATACATGGGTGCGGTGCAGCGTTTCTTGCTGGTGATCGGACTGTTGGCATTAGGGCTTGCTTTGTTTAAGTTGGATCCTATTGCGATGTGTGTTGGTTTTGCGCTGGCCCAGCTGAGTTATTTAATTAGCTCGCGAAATAAACGTACTGTTACAGAAGTAAAAGCTAAAAGCTAAAAATTAAAAACGATTTCAGCTCAACGGTTGTGTTGCCAAGTAATCAATATTGCCAAGCAATCGTAACAATCGTTGAATTAAAAACACGAATTGAAATAATAGGTATAGTGAGGGTTAAACGTTGAGTCAGGCAGCAGAAAGTTCCGGCGGCGGTACCGTTCAATATATACAGCATCATTTGACCAACCTGTGCGTTGGTGATTGCGACCCGATTACCCACAAGGCAGCGGGATTTTGGGCGTTGCATGTTGACACCATGTTTTTCAGCCTGTTGTTGGGTGCGCTTATCATTGTTGTCAGCGCACGCCTGGGTAAGCAGTTGACCGAGGGTGTGCCCGGTGGTTTCCAGAATTTTGTTGAATCTGTGCTTGATTTTGTAAATGGCCAGATCGGTGACAGTTTCCCCAATCCCCCCAAAATTGTCGCGCCAATGGCGTTGACCATCTTTGTCTGGGTGTGGCTCATGAACTTCATGGATCTTATTCCTGTGGATTTGTTGCCACTGATCGCCAGTTGGATGGGGGTACCGTATCTTAAAGTGGTTCCAACCACGGATTTGAGTACTGCGTTTGCATTATCATTTACTGTTTTCTTCCTGATTATTTTCTATAACTTCAAGACTAAAGGTCCAGTTGGTTATTTGAAGATGTTTTTGTTTCACCCTTTCGGCAAATTTTTTATTCCGGCAAACATCGTAATGACAGCAATTGAAGAGCTGGCCAAGCCATTAAGTCTCGGGTTGCGGTTGTTTGGAAACATGTTTGCTGGTGAGCTGGTCTTCCTGCTTATTGCATTACTCGGCGGTGCTGCCACCTTGGGTGTGGGGCTGCTAATCTGGTTTCCGTTGCAAGTTGTCCTGGATTTAGGATGGTTGTTATTCCATATACTGGTAATCACCCTACAAGCGTTTATTTTTATGGTGCTGACCATTGTATATTTAAGTATGGCCCATACCAAGGACCACTAGTTACGATTGCTAATCTGGCTGGTTAGCACAAGTGACGTTGCGGCAAGCGCCGATGGTGATCAAAAGATGTGCTCAGTAATAAGCGGAATGATGATGCCCGGTGTGTGTTTTACATAAATAGAACTAAAAAATTATTCACAAAAAACAGTAACAATTTCAATCTTTAAACTTTTAATTTTCATTATTTATTTTTTATCATATTTAAGGAGAGTACAGATGACACCAGATATGATTGCTACCATTTATGCCTATACTGCAGTAGGCGTCGGTGTAATCTTGGCCGCGGCAGGTTTAGGCTCAGCGATAGGTTGGGGTTTGATTTGCGCAAAAACACTGGAAGGTATCGCCCGCCAGCCTGAAATGCGCCCCCAACTAATGACAAACATGTTTATTTTTGCCGGTTTGATGGAGTCATTTCCTTTTATCATCCTGGCGTTCGCAATGTGGTTCTTATTCGCAAATCCGTTTATTGGTGCAGCCACTGCCGCAATGGGTGGTTAATTAAGCGTTTATCGGTTTGTGGTTCTACGCAGTATCGATTGACGTAATGTGTAGAACTCCGCCACAGGAGCGAAAACAGTGAACATAACAGTAACACTTATTGCACAAATGATAGCATTTCTGCTGCTCATTTGGTTTGTCAACAAGGTATTATGGAAGCCGGTGATGGATCTTATGCATGCCAGGCAGAAACGTATTGCCGATGGTCTTGCTGCCGCCGAAAAAGGTAAGCAAGAGCAGGCTGATGCGGAAAAGCGGGCAGCTGAAATGTTAAGTGATTCAAAGCAACAAGCAGCAGATATTGTTGCGTCGGCACAGCGCAGGGCAAAAGAAATTGAAGAAGAAGCCAAGGAAAATGCCGTTGCCGATGCAGATCGCATCAAGGTAGCCGCAAAAGCTGAAATTGATCGTGAGGTCAATCAGGCGCGTGAACACTTGCGTAAGAAAGTGGCGAGTGTAGCGATTGCCGGTGCGGAAAAAGTGCTGAAGCAACAAATTGATGCCAAAGCCCATGATAAACTCTTGAGCGATTTAGCAGCGCAAATTTAAACTTGTCACCAACATTTGTTACTACTACTTGTTACTAACCATCGTAACGCCGTAATGTTGTTGTAGAACAAGTTGAACCACGTGTTGCTAAATCAGGCTGTCGATCGTAATCAATACCGCTGTTTAGTACAAAAAAAGGCTTAACCATGGCAGAAAAATCAACGATTGCTCGCCCCTATGCGGTAGCGGTGTTTACGCTGGCAAAGGAGCAGTCCAAATTAAAAGAATGGTCCGATATGGTGCAAACCGCAGCGGCCATTGCGCGGGACGATGCAATAGTCGCGCTGATTGGTAATACCAATGTTAGCAAAACCGAGCTAGCCGATTTAATCATCGCCGTAAGTGCAAAGGTACTAACTAATGAGGGTAAAAACCTTATTAAATTATTGGCAGAAAACCGGCGCTTGAGTCTTCTTCCTGAAATTGCGACACAGTACGAATTATTACGTGCAGAAGAAGAGAAGACCATTGAGGCTGAGGTGATTTCCGCGTTTAAGGTTAGCGATGCGCAACAAAAACAAATCGCGCAAAAGCTTAAGAAACGGCTCGGGCGTGAGGTATCGTTGTCATGCCGAGTGGACAAATCCCTGATTGGCGGCGCCATCATTAAAGCAGGCGATCTGGTTATCGACGGGTCCACAACAGGTCAGATTCAAAAACTTTCCATAGAGCTGGCTCATTAAAGCTGGGCAGTTGAGGGGATACGCAATGCAATTAAATCCATCCGAAATTAGTGAATTAATAAAAAAACGCATTAAAGATTTCGATGCGAAAACAGAAGCCAGTAACGAAGGTACTGTTGTCAGTGTGACTGACGGTATTGTTCGTATACACGGTTTGTCCGACGTGATGCTTGGGGAGATGATTCAGTTTCCTGGCAACACGTTTGGCATGGCGCTTAACCTTGAGCGCGACTCTGTCGGGGCTGTCGTGTTAGGTTCCTATGAGCACATTACCGAAGGCGATAAAGTGCAATGCACGGGGCGTATTCTTGAAGTCCCTGTCGGCGAAAGTTTGCTCGGTCGCGTGGTTAACTCATTAGGGGTTCCCATCGACGGCAAAGGGCCTGTTGACAATTCCGTTACCGCGCCTATTGAAAAAGTGGCGCCAGGTGTTATTCAGCGTCAATCAGTGAATCAGCCAGTACAAACCGGCTTGAAATCCATTGACGCCATGGTGCCTATCGGTCGTGGTCAGCGTGAATTGATTATTGGTGATCGCCAGACCGGGAAAACGGCTGTGGCAGTTGATGCCATTATTAACCAAAAAGGCACCGGCATTAAGTGTATTTACGTCGCGATTGGCCAAAAAGCCTCCAGTATTGCCAACGTTGTGCATAAACTGGAAGAGCATGGTGCCATGGAGCACACCATTATTGTTGCGGCTAGCGCGTCTGATTCAGCTGCCTTACAATTTATTGCACCTTATTCTGGTTGCAGTATGGGTGAGTTTTTCCGTGACCGTGGTGAAGATGCGTTAATTATTTATGATGATCTGACCAAGCAAGCATGGGCTTATCGTCAAGTGTCTCTATTGTTGCGTCGTCCACCTGGGCGTGAAGCGTATCCAGGTGATGTATTTTATTTGCATTCACGTTTGTTGGAACGGGCATCTCGCATCAACGCTGAATATGTAGAGAAATTGACCAACGGCGAAGTAAAAGGAAAAACGGGTTCACTAACGGCGTTACCTATTATTGAAACTCAAGCCGGTGACGTATCAGCATTCGTCCCGACCAACGTGATATCCATTACGGACGGCCAGATATTCCTGGAAACGGATTTATTTAATTCCGGTATTCGTCCAGCGATTAATGCGGGCTTGTCAGTGTCTCGTGTGGGTGGTGCTGCGCAGACCAAAATTATTAAAAAGCTGGGTGGCGGTGTGCGCCTGGATTTGGCTCAGTACCGTGAACTTGCGGCATTTGCTCAATTTGCCTCGGATCTTGATGATACGACGCGTAAACAGATTGAGCGTGGCCAACGTGTTACAGAGCTGATGAAACAAACTCAGTATTCTCCGCTTTCCATTGCTGAAATGGCATTTTCATTATTTGCTGCCAATGAAGGGTTGCTGGATGACGTGGAAATTGAAAAAATTGTTGATTTCGAATCAGCGATGCATGCATTCATTAAGACTAATCAAGCGGAGTTGTTGGCTAACATCAACAAAACCGGTGATTATAATGATGATATTGCTGGCCAGATGAAAGCGGCTATTGAAAAATTCAAGGCAAGCAGCACCTGGTAGATTGTTTCGAAATGTCGGCTTGTTTCGCTGATTAACTATCATAGGTAGTAAGGTGGTTGTCGTAAATCGGCGAATAAACAAATAGAGATGACATAGGTTACGACCAAGCTGGAGGGCTGTAAAGCCATCGGGTGCAGGGTTTAACTTACAAAGGGTTAAAGACCATGGCAGTTGGTAAAGAGATACGCAACCAGATCAAAAGTGTAAAAAACACGCAAAAGATCACGCGTGCTATGGAAATGGTTGCCGCCAGTAAAATGCGCAAGGCGCAGGATCGTATGGCAGCATCAAGACCATATGCTGAAAAAATACGAAATGTTATTTCACATCTAGCGCATGCCCATCCCGAATATAAGCATACTTACATGCAAACCCGGGAGATTAAGCGTGTGGGATATATTATTGTTTCCAGTGACCGTGGTCTGTGTGGCGGGCTGAACAGTAATTTATTTCGTAGCGTTGTGCGTGAGTTGGCTCAGTGGAAGAAAAAAAATGTTGGTATTGATTTATGCACCATTGGCTCCAAGGCGACAGGCTATTTTTCCCGCCTAGGCAGTAAGATTGTTGCCAATGCCACTCATATGGGCGATGCGCCGCAAGTGGAAGACCTTATTGGTAGTGTTAAGGTCATGCTGGATGCATTTGAGTCCGGCGAAATTGACTGTTTATACGTTGTTTACAATAAGTTTGTAAATACCATGACCCAAATCCCGAGCATTGACCAGTTGGTTCCCATTGAAAAGGGTGACCACAAAGAGCTGGAATACCATTGGGACTACATTTATGAGCCCGAAGCCAAAGATGTATTGACTGATTTGTTAACCCGCTACATAGAGTCATTGGTTTATCAGGGATCTGTTGAGAATGTTGCTTGTGAGCAAGCTGCACGAATGGTGGCGATGAAAGCTGCCTCTGACAACGCTGGCGGCATGATAGACGATTTACAACTTGCTTATAACAAGGCGCGTCAGGCGTCCATTACACAAGAACTTTCTGAAATTGTAAGTGGTGCGGCAGCTGTTTAAACAGACTAAGAATTTATCAGGTATTGTGAGAGGACTAAAAAAATGAGTTCTGGAGAAATTGTACAAATTATTGGTGCGGTGGTCGATGTGGAATTTCCACGCGATAGTATGCCTAAGATTTACGATGCGTTAAACGTCGAAGAAGTGGGCCTTACCTTAGAAGTGCAGCAGCAATTGGGTGACGGTGTGGTCAGGACTATTGCGATGGGTGCGTCCGAAGGTCTTAAACGTGGGTATTCCGTGGGCAACACTGGCGCGCCAATATCGGTGCCGGTAGGTCGTAAGACGCTCGGACGTATTATGGATGTCCTGGGTAAGCCTATTGATGAAGCGGGTGATATTGGCGCAGAAGATAGCTGGGCCATTCATCGTAAGGCACCTGCGTTTGAGGAATTATCCGCTACCACTGAGATTCTTGAAACCGGTATTAAGGTTATTGATTTAATTTGTCCCTTTGCGAAAGGGGGTAAAGTAGGATTGTTTGGTGGTGCGGGTGTAGGTAAGACCGTCAATATGATGGAGCTTATTCGTAATATTGCGATCGAGCACAGTGGTTATTCTGTATTTGCCGGTGTTGGTGAACGTACTCGTGAAGGGAATGACTTTTATCACGAAATGAAAGACTCCAACGTACTGGATAAAGTATCGTTGGTATACGGTCAAATGAATGAGCCTCCAGGCAATCGCTTACGTGTTGCGTTAACGGGCCTGACCATGGCTGAATTTTTTCGGGAAGAAGGCCGCGATGTTTTGTTATTTATTGATAACATTTATCGTTACACACTGGCTGGTACGGAAGTTTCCGCGCTGTTAGGGCGTATGCCTTCTGCGGTGGGTTATCAGCCCACGCTGGCGGAAGAAATGGGGGCATTACAAGAGCGTATCACGTCAACAAAAACCGGTTCTATCACCTCTATTCAGGCGGTTTATGTGCCTGCGGATGACTTGACCGATCCGTCACCTGCGACCACCTTCGCTCACTTGGATGCTACCGTTGTATTGTCACGCCAAATTGCAGAGCTGGGGATATACCCGGCGGTTGATCCGCTGGATTCAACCAGCCGACAATTGGATCCCTTGGTCATTGGCCAGGAGCACTATGATGTGGCGCGTGCGGTGCAGGGACTCTTGCAGCGCTATAAAGAATTGAAAGATATTATTGCCATTCTTGGTATGGATGAATTGTCGGAAGAAGATAAGCAGCTTGTTGCTCGTGCGCGGAAGATTCAACGCTTCTTATCGCAACCTTTCTTCGTAGCGGAAGTCTTTACCGGTAGTCCTGGTAAATATGTGCCAATGAAAGAAACGATTCGCGCTTTTAAAGGGATTGTGGACGGGGAATATGATCATATTCCTGAGCAGGCGTTTTATATGGTTGGGACTATCGAGGAAGCTGTGGAAAGGGCGAAATCCTTATAACAGGTTTTGTTATATTGTTTGTTAACTATTTCTTGGTTTAGCCTTGCTTATTGATTGAGAATAGAGAGCAGGTTATATAAAGAAGCGAAATCCACTTATATGAATATCGAAGAGGGTACATCGTAATGGCCGCAACCATGGTTGTTGACATCGTTAGTGCAGAAGCGCAGATTTACACAGGTACAGCAAAGATGTTGTTTGCTCCTGCGGTGATGGGTGAAGTGGGGATTATGCCGCAACACACGCCATTGCTGACCAAAATTAAGCCTGGCGAAGTGCGAGTTATTTCGGAAAACGACGAAGAAGAGTTTTTTTATGTTTCCGGTGGAATGCTCGAAGTGCTCCCTACAGGGGTGACGATCTTGGCTGATACGGCACAGCGCGCTCACGATTTAAGCGAGGCAGCTGCCCAGGAAGCGAAGGAAAGGGCCGAAAAGGCCTTGGCGGATCAAAAGGACGATGTGGATTATGCGGCAGCCGAAGCACAATTGGCCGAAGCCGTTGCGCAAGTGGAGGCTATTCGGAAAATTAAGAAACGCCTTGGCAAGGGATGATCAGGTAACATTTACAGTAGAACGAAAAAGGCGGTTTGACCGCCTTTTTTTATGCCTGGCTATATTAAGTATTTGATATATGAGATTTTACCCGCGTGCGTTGGTTGCTGTGTGTAGTTCGTGTGGTGTGGGTTAGTTTGTTGTTCAAAAGATGATTTTAAGCTATATATTCCATATTGTAATATTTTGTCGATAACATTGTTTGCGATAACATTACTTACGATATCATTGTGCAGGTTAGGGTCTGTTGAGCATTGAGTTTCCTCAGTGTTGCACCGATTTTCCCCCTCGACCGCGTTGTCACTCGCTTGCGTAGAATGACTACGCGGCACTTGCACCGCCTTGTTAAGAAAAAAGCGACTTCGGCAGTGAGGAAACTCAATGCTCAACAGACCCTAGTATTCGGGTATTTTTTACATTTAGCTATTATTGAAATATGGTTAATTTATGCATGAATCTACTCAAGATCTTCAGGTTATTATATTAGCAGCAGGCCAGGGAACGCGGATGAAGTCGGCGTTACCTAAAGTGCTGCATACGGTGGGTTCAAAACCCATGTTGGCGCACGTTATTGATGCGGCGCACGGACTGAACGCAAAGGCAATTCACGTGGTTTATGGTCATGGGGGGAAAGCTGTTATGCAGCGTTTAAACCACCAGGCTGTTAACTGGGTTTTACAGGAGGCCCAGCTGGGAACCGGGCATGCGGTTGCGCAAGCCATGCCTTCATTAGCCGATGAACAGATTGCATTGGTATTGTATGGCGATGTCCCGTTAATTCGCAGGGAAACGCTCGAGAAGCTAGTAAATATCGCTGGTACACGAGGTTTAGGGTTGTTAACCGCAAATCTGGCCAATCCCGGTGGTTACGGGCGAATTGTGCGCGATGAGGGTGGTACGGTTATTCGCATCGTGGAGGAAAAGGATGCCACTGAGGCGCAGCGCGACATTAAAGAAATAAATACCGGTATGTTGGCGGTAAATTCGTCACTATTACGCCATTGGTTAAGCCGTCTGGATGATAATAATGCGCAGGGTGAATATTACTTGACTGATATTATCGGCATGGCAGCAGAAGATGGTGTCACGATTGAGACTTGTCATCCGGCATCATTGCACGAAATTGAAGGTGTTAATAATAAAGTTCAGTTGGCGGAAATAGAGCGTGTTTATCAACGGGAACAAGCGGGCCAGTTAATGCTGCAAGGCGTTACCTTTATGGACCCAAATCGATTCGATTTGCGGGGGGAGCTCATTGTAGGGCAGGATGTGGTGATCGATGTGAATGTGATTATTGAGGGGCGTGTGGAACTGGGGGATAATGTTCATATCGGTGCAAACAGTGTTCTTATTGATGCGATTATTGGTGATGACGTTAGTATAAAGCCCAATTGCATTGTGGAATCATCCACCGTAGCTCGCGGGGCTGAAATTGGTCCTTTTGCCCGGGTGCGCCCTGAGACCTTGCTTGGCGAAAACGTAAAAGTCGGGAATTTTGTGGAAATTAAAAAATCCACCGTAGCCAAAGGCTCAAAAATAAACCACCTTAGTTATATTGGTGATACGGTGATGGGCGAAAACGTCAATATTGGTGCTGGTACGATTACCTGTAACTATGATGGGGCGAACAAGCACAACACCGTTATCGGGGACAATGCCTTTATAGGGTCAGACACTCAGTTGGTTGCGCCGGTAGAGATAGGGGCGGGGGCCACTATTGGGGCTGGCTCAACCATTACTCATGATGCTTCCCCGGGTAAGCTGACGTTAAGCCGGTCCACTCAAAAAACGCGCGATGGCTGGAAAAGGCCGGTGAAAAATTTGGTTGGTAAGGAATCGTAAAATACCGTCAGTTTGCATGTGCATCGTATGCAGGGTGGTGATATGGTTATCCTTAATCTGTGTTCAAATCGGAAAATGAAATTCAACTGAGAACTCATTATGTGTGGAATAGTCGGAGCAGCAGCAGATAGAGACGTGGTGCCCATTTTGCTGGAAGGTCTTAAGCGCCTGGAATATCGAGGCTACGATTCTGCCGGCGTGGCCGTTATTGATGGTGACCACGAATTGCGTCGTTGCCGTTCACTGGGGAAAGTGGCCAGGCTTGAAGGGCAGCTTGAGGGTTCATTAATAAAAGGCTCTACCGGAATCGCGCATACCCGGTGGGCCACCCATGGTGAGCCCAGCGAGGCTAATGCGCATCCGCATATATGTAATGAAACGGTCGCCGTTGTGCATAATGGCATTATTGAAAACCATGAGCCTCTGCGCCAGCAACAATTAGGGCTCGGGTTTAAGTTTACCTCGCAGACAGACACCGAGGTGATTGCTCACCAGGTGTACCAGCATCACGTGGCAGAGAAGAAAGAGTTGCTGGCAGCGGTGCTGGAGGCGGTTTCACATTTTGCAGGTGCTTATGCGCTTGGTGTGGTCAGTAAGTTGGAGCCAGGGCGTATCATCGCGGCCAGAAAAGGCAGCCCACTGGTTATTGGGGTCGGTATTGGTGAATACTTTATTGCCTCCGATGTCGCTGCCTTGCTTCCTGTTACCCAGCGTTTTATTTTTCTGGAAGATGGTGATATCGCCGATATCAGCAAAGATAAATTGGTTATTTATGATAGCGCTGGCGTACCGGCTGAGCGCACCATACAGGAAAGTAATTTGCGGGCTGATGCCGCCGATCGTGGTGCGTATCGTCATTACATGTTAAAGGAAATTTACGAACAACCCCGCGCAGTTGCCGATACGCTTGAAGGCCGCATTTTTGCCAACAAGCTGCTTGAACAATCGTTTGGTGCGAATGCCGGGGCTATTTTTGATCAGGTAAGCGGTGTTCATATCATTGCTTGTGGCACCAGTTATCATGCTGGTCTTATTGCGCGTCACTGGTTTGAAACTATTGCCAGGATACCCTGTAGTGTGGAAGTGGCGAGTGAGTTTCGTTATCGGAATCCGGTTGTTAGAAATAACTCACTTATCGTAACGATATCGCAGTCCGGTGAAACGGCGGATACCATTGCAGCATTAAAAGAAGCAAAGCGCCTGGGGTTTGGTCATTCGCTGGCGATATGTAATGTGCCTGAAAGTTCCTTAGTGCGAGAGTCCGACCTGGTTTTAATGACCCGTGCTGGCCCCGAAATTGGTGTGGCATCAACCAAAGCGCTGACAACACAGCTTGTTGCCCTGATGCTGTTGGTTATCGCCTTAGGTCGTCGCCACCATCTTACTGAGCAGGAAGAGGCCCGGATTGTCGGCGAGTTAGAACATTTGCCTGGAAAAATAGATAAGGTCTTGCAGTTAGACGATAAAATTAACGCAATTTCAGAGCAATTTGCCGACAAGCATCATGCCTTGTTTTTGGGGCGCGGGGCGCACTATCCTGTTGCAATGGAGGGGGCGCTCAAGCTAAAAGAGATATCCTACATTCATGCTGAAGCTTATCCGGCGGGTGAGTTAAAGCATGGGCCGCTGGCGCTGGTGGATTCAGAAATGCCAGTGATCGCCGTTGCTCCCAATAATGAATTATTGGAAAAACTTAAATCGAATTTGCAGGAAGTGCGCGCTCGTGGTGGCGAACTGTTGGTGTTTGCTGATGCGCAAACTGACATGGCGTCGACCCCTGGTGTGCAAATTGTTGAGGTGGCCCCGGTTGATGACTCAATATCACCAATTGTTTACAGTATCCCGTTACAGTTACTAGCCTATCATGTGGCGGTACTAAAGGGGACTGATGTGGATCAGCCGCGAAATCTCGCCAAGTCAGTTACCGTGGAATAGTTACCCTGGAATATGCGGTCATGTTGGTTAATCGGCGGTATTTACGTTGTAAATAACACCTTGTGTTATCGGTTTAAGGTGGTCGATTATCAGAATAAATTAATTCATAGCGTAGTTAAATAAGAAGGTAGAGGGGCGGAATGCTGGCAGAGAAAATAAAAAACAGAGAAAGTGGAATTATTCTTTACGGGGTAACACCGCCTAAAAAAGGTACCAGCACAGAAAAAATTGAAGAAATTGCGCTGCGGCAAATACAGCGGCTTCAACCCCTTAATATCGATGGTCTGATACTTTATGATATTCAGGACGAAACCTCCCGAACCTCTGAAGAACGTCCCTTCCCCTTTATGGAAACACTGGATGCATTTTCATATAGCGAAAAATACCTGAAAGCACTTTCTGCTTCTAAGGTAATTTACAGATCGGTTGGAAAGTACAGTAAAGCGGAGATATCCCAGTTTTTACTGGATGCATCGCCAGAAAATTATTTAACGGTATTTGTTGGTGCGTCGTCGAAATCTCAAGCGGTTAAGTTGTCAATGAGTGATGCATATCATTTGAAGGCGGAAACAAATAGTGAGCTGCTTCTGGGGGGGGTTACTATTCCGGAACGTCATCAACGCAAAGGCGACGAGCATCTTCGAGTATTTAACAAAATAGCTCAGGGCTGCACTTTTTTTGTGTCCCAGGGAGTTTATGATGTTAATGCGTCAAAGAATTTTTTATCCGAGTACTATTATTATGGACAGACACATAATATCCCGCTGGTTCCCATCCTGTTCACGCTAACGCCTTGCGGGTCTCTTAAAACACTTCAATTTATGAAATGGCTGGGCATTAGTATTCCCAAATGGCTGGAAAATGATTTAACCCACTCCAATGATATTCTTCAGAAGTCTGTCGATTTCTCTGAGCAAAGCTGGCTGGAGTTAAAAAGTTTCGCTGATGAAAAGGGCATCCCTATCGGGTGTAATATTGAAAGTGTGGCAATACGCAAGGTTGAAGTGGATGCCTCCATCGAACTGTTACGGCGTGTAAGTCAGTAGCGTTGTGACACCCGCTTGTCATTGTCGACGAGGGGGCGTGATAATAAGTGCTCCGTATCAGCCGCAAATAAATGACGATATTTATGCCAGGGTATTCCGTGCCAGGGTATTTTATGTCAAGGTATTTCATGCGTAGGTGGCGCCCTGGGGTGGGCGCCACCTCACTTCGATTTTGTTACGGTACAAGTTTACATGCGGCATCCGAAAAGTTTGATGAACTGGTTAAGTTATAGGCCTTAACACGAAAACACACCGAGTCTCCTTTATTAAGTCCCAGGTCATTCCAGGCGTCGAAATTTGCGGCCGGATTGTTTGGGTCAAATCCGTTGGTGTTATTGGGAATCGTTTGCAGCAGGTCGAGGGTATCCGTTGTGAGTGCTGATGTCCCATAATAGAGTTTGTAACCACTGATATTGCTCGGGTTTTTATTCCATGTCACCGTCACTACCGTATTGGCGGCGCAAAAGGGGCAGGTGACATCAATCGATACGGATGCCGTTGCCAGATCGTTATCATTATCGACAATTTGATACACAAAGCTGTCGGTGCCGGCAAACCCTGCCTCAGGAATGTATTCGATGCTGTTAGGTGATCGTACCACCGCACTGCCCTGGCTTGGTGGTGAAAACACACTGGTTATGTAAGGCGTGTCTTCAAGTCCTGTGTCGTTGGCCGTAACGTTAATTATCACCGCAGTATTTAAGGAAGTGACCGCCGTGTCATCATTCGCAAAAGGGGTAGCCGATGCGCTGTTGTCTCTGACTTCAATGCTGATGTTATCACTCGCTGATGCGCCGCTGTTATCCGTTACGGTGAGGTTAAACGTTAACAGGGTGCTGGTGGTGACGCTGGGGGCGGTAAAACTGGGTGAAATACCGGTTGTGTCGCTTAGCGTGACCGCTGGGCCGCTTAATTGCTGCCAGCGATAGGCGATGATACTGCCGTCGGGGTCACTAGAGGCACTGGCGTTAAGGTTAACGTTGCTGCCTTCATTCACTGTTTGGTCCGGGCCAGCCTGAGCAGAGGGCGGTTGGTTTGTGCTACTGGTGGTATCTGGGCCGGCATTAAAATTCTGGCTTACCTCGGTGCTGCTCAAAGCGCGATCAAAAATAGCCACGAGATGCAACTCTCCCTGCCAGGGTCGATCACCGTTGAATTCATTGGCTAATGCCAACCGGAAATTACTGCTCCAATTGTTGAAATCTCCTCCGACGGTGGCGTTGGCCTGTTTGCTACCGTTGACATAAATAGCGGCATTCCCGGCGGTATCGCGGGTGAAAACCACATGAGTCAGTGCCGTGGTGACCGGGTTACTGGTGGTGCTGGTGGACGGTAAGCCATTATTACTGGTGTTGGTGGTGCGCAAGCGCATATTAAAGGCAGAATTGGCCTGCCCGAGGGTAAAGTTACGCGTGGTAGGTGATTGTGACAATGTGACAATGCGGGCCGGTCCCCCCTGGTTGGTATTGGCCGGGGCGAGCCAGGCTTCAATGCTTAACTGCTTACTGGCCTTGAGTGCATTGGTTACTTTGTCAGCAGCAGTGTTGCTGGCAATAAGGGTTGTGCCATTAATACTTAAGCGGCCTGGCATCCAACGGGTTGCTGTCGGTGATTCGATGCTAAGGTTGAGTGGGATGCCCTTGCCGCTGACATCGGTAATGGTGGTGCCGACGCCTTCTTCAAACGTGTATAACACTTGTAAGCCATTGCTGGTGCGGGTGGAGGACGAAGGTAAAACACTAAGTATCGCACCATTGCTGATAATGCTGCCAGCGTTATTGCTGATCACACAGTCATACACCATGCCGTTATCTGCCAGGTCGGTGGCAGGCGTGGTATAGCGAGCGGCTGTGGCACCGGCAATAGCCACATAATTGCGGCGCCATTGATAATTTAAGGGTGAACTGCCGGTGGTAACGACGCTAAAGGTGGCCGTTTGCCCCTCATTAATGGTTTGGTCCATTGGTTGGGTGGTAATACCGGGAGCAGTGACCGTGGGGGGGATAACGGTGATACCTACACTGTCACTCACTGATGCACCGTCGTTATCCGTTACGGTGAGGTTAAAGGTTAACAGGGTGCTGGTGGTGACGCTGGGGGCGGTAAAACTAGGTGAAATACCGGTTGTGTCGCTTAGCGTGACCGCTGGGCCGCTTAATTGCTGCCAGCGATAGGCGATGATACTGCCGTCGGGGTCACTGGACGCGCTGCCATTAAGGTTAACGTTGCTGCCTTCATTGGTTGTTTGATTCGGTCCCGCGTTGGCAATGGGCAATTGATTCGGGCCAGTGGCTAAAACGCCAAGGACTGCACCATTGCTGATAATGCTGCCAGCAGCATTGCTGATAACACAGTCATACACCATGCCGTTATCCGCTAGGTCGGTGGCAGGCGTGGTATAGCGAGCGGCGGTGGCACCGGCAATAGCCACATAATTTCGGCGCCATTGATAATTTAAGGGTGAACTACCGGTGGTAACGACGCTAAAGGTGGCTGTTTGCCCTTCATTAACCGTTTGATCTACCGGCTGGGTGATAATATCGGGGGCAATGACCGTGGGGGGGATAACGGTAATACCTACACTGTCACTCACTGATGCGCCGTCGTTATCCGTTACGGTGAGGTTAAAGGTTAACAGGGTGCTGGTGGTGACGCTGGGGGCGGTAAAACTGGGTGAAATACCGGTTGTGTCGCTCAGCGTGACCGCTGGGCCGCTTAGTTGCTGCCAGCGATAGGCGATGATACTGCCGTCGGGGTCACTAGAGGCACTGGCGTTAAGGTTAACGTTGCTGCCTTCATTCACTGTTTGGTCCGGGCCAGCCTGAGCAGAGGGGGGTTGGTTTGTGCTACTGGTGGTATCTGGGCCGGCATTAAAATTCTGGCTTACCTCGGTGCTGCTCAAAGCGCGATCAAAAATAGCCACGAGATGCAACTCTCCCTGCCAGGGTCGATCACCGTTGAATTCATTGGCTAATGCCAACCGGAAATTACTGCTCCAATTGTTGAAATCTCCTCCGACGGTGGCGTTGGCCTGTTTGCTACCGTTGACATAAATAGCGGCATTCCCGGCGGTATCGCGGGTGAAAACCACATGAGTCAGTGCCGTGGTGACCGGGTTACTGGTGGTGCTGGTGGACGGTAAGCCATTATTACTGGTGTTGGTGGTGCGCAAGCGCATATTAAAGGCAGAATTGGCCTGCCCGAGGGTAAAGTTACGCGTGGTAGGTGATTGTGACAATGTGACAATGCGGGCCGGTCCCCCCTGGTTGGTATTGGCCGGGGCGAGCCAGGCTTCAATGCTTAACTGCTTACTGGCCTTGAGTGCATTGGTTACTTTGTCAGCAGCAGTGTTGCTGGCAATAAGGGTTGTGCCATTAATACTTAAGCGGCCTGGCATCCAACGGGTTGCTGTCGGTGATTCGATGCTAAGGTTGAGTGGAGTGCCCTTGCCACTGACATCGGTAATGGTGGTGCCGACGCCTTCTTCAAACGTGTATAACACTTGTAAGCCATTGCTGGTGCGGGCGTTCACCGCTTGACTGGATAGGCCCGACTCTATCGTACTGGTTGTTAATGCTTTACCAGAATCGAGTGCGTCTGATTCATCGAATCCTTGAGCTTGATCGTTATTATTACAAGCGAATAAAGACGCTACTAATATGATTGTAATACTTGAACGAAAAAAGCGTACCGCTTTAGTCAGCAGATCCATAGTTTATTCCTTATATAAACCGAAAAAATGTCGAATGATGGGGGAGTTCAGTTGTTTGTCAGATTTTGAACTTCACATTGTCAATAGATATATGTCCAGTTGGGAGATAATGCATAGTTGTTAGGTTAAATAACAGAATGACGACGAACTAATTCTGTTGGCCGATCAAAAACAGTAGATCCTATCGTTAATTTTGTCCAGAGCGCAATAGAAAGAATTTCATATGTCGTAATTTTTACTACGTATGTATTAAGTTTTGTTAATGATATTTAACGGTTATTCTTTTTTAGAATATTGTTGTGTGAAATACGGATGTAGCCGCTTGTCTTTATCCATTTTTAGTCCAATAGTGTGTCGTTATCTCTTATCAATTAAGGTATGTGGCATTGCTATTTTCATCGGCTTGTATTTTATGACGAGAGCTTTTGTGTTTAACGGTTTAAATCATAGATTAGTGTGGATGGTTTGCAATAGTTTTTTGGCGTGTTTATAAAAACTTAACAAACTGTTATGAAAATATCAGTTAGGGCCACTAGCTTTATGCGCAAGGAATGAGAAAAACTCAACATTACGCGTGTTATTTTAGTGGTATTTGTAGGTTGTAAAATACTTTAACCGATTTTTACTGTTAATCAGGATGTAAATATTATTGCTATTGAGACAAATTTGAAACAAAAAATTAAGGTTAGTAATAATGCGAATTGCGGTGTCTTGACGTGGCGTTATGGGGGAGAGGCTGTTGATGATGCGCTCGTTCACATTTGCCACACAATTCAGCTGACCTTGTTTGTTGCTTAGCGACGTATCAAGTTTTTGATCATCGAAAAGACTAATGACATTTATCAGGGGCAATCAGTCTGGGGTGATGTCAATATTCTATTCAACCGTCAGGCAATGCGCCGTTAGAAATGTAAACAACCCCATGGTTGGTTTTCTCAACAAGCAGGAAGTGTTTATGACGTCCGTCATCGTCAACCTATTTATTGTCTTGTTGTGATTTTAAAATTTTATGGATGAGTTGAATGAAAATATGTGGTGGGTGAGTATCGTTACTATTTTAAATGCTAACGTTTTATATAAGTATCGCTTTAATAATATGATGTTAATGGCAATAGTTTCTAGAGCTATTAGTTATGATGCCGAAGGTATCTTGTCGGCTGAATATATCATGGATGTTGATACCGTTTGTAACGGCTACACCAGGCCATGTGAATATTACATTAATGTGACAATGGGGGCGTTGTGTTTGACCGCTTGGTGATTAGCAGACACGCTTGCTTGACCGGCTTTGTTATATGCCTGCGGTGACTCAGGCCTAGGTGCCAATAGCACGCTCTCTTCATCCCATAAGGTCATTGTTGTCCGCGTAGATTATTGCGCGTGTAATAGTGTGGCTATTGCTTGTCATTTGGCCTTTTTTGATAAAACGTTCTTTTGGTGACTGAATGTGGCGTACTTTTAACACCTACTTTTAACACCTCTTTTAACACCTAAATGTTTCAAGCGCTATAGGTATATATACAGTTGTGCGTTGTTGATATTTTTATCTTCCTTGGCTTAAGTACAGTCAGTACCGCTTTATGGCATAGCGTTCCTGCAGTAGTATCCTTGTGTGTTCGGGGTCTTCCTGAGTTGGTGTTCTAGGGTGTCGGGTTATTTTACAGATTGCAATAGGGGCCGCTGAGTGTATTTTGTATCTACTTGATATGTAATAAGTTATTTTTAGGGCCTGAAATTTGCTTAGCTTGGAGGCTTTACTATGGGGCCGGGCTTAATGCTGGCATTGGAACCGTTATTGTCAAGCGTTAAAACCTGGTGGTTGATCGCATTACTATTATTATTTTCGAGGGAGAATAAATTGAACGTGCAAAAGCTTGGGCGAAGAAAAAATTTGTACGGAAGTATCATTAGAAGTTTAACCGCAGCAAGTGCTGTGATGTTGAGTACATTGGTTAGTGTCGCGAATGCGACAGCATTGACCCCAAACACGGCATTGAGTCTTGAGGGGCCGGGGTTAACGATTGCTGAGGCCGGGGTTGGCTTAAAAGGATTGAGCTCGGGTGATATTACCATTGATATCGGAGGTCAGGTAGAAAAAGCGATTCTATATTGGGCTGGTCGGCAAAGACCTTGCCTTGCGGATGGCGTTGCGGGTGATAATTGTGGGACAGATGTGTTCTGGGCACCGGTAGAGCCTTATCGAGACCAGGAAATGCTTTTTGATAACCAGCAAATTACCGGGGAGATGCTTGGTACAGAGTCACAGGGGAGTATTTTAAATATAGGATACAGCGCTGATGTTACTGAAATAGTGCAATTGAAAGGTAGTGGTACACAGACCTTTAATTTTGCCGATGCCGACAGGGAATATAACCTGGAACTTGATGGCGGCCGCCGTCTAACAGGGGCTGGCTTGCTCGTCATTTACTCAGACCCTAACGATAACCAGAACTACCAAGTTATGGTTTATGACGGCATGGATTTCGCTTATGGCATTGCGTCGAGCCCGTTTATCCCTGAGAACCGGGTTGTTACGCCGGTGACGTTTAATTATACACCGGGTGTGTCACGTATGGGGCAACTCGTGCTCTTTGGTGGTGATGGGACCGTGGGCCGTCCTGACTGGGTCAACATTACTGACAGTAATGGAACAACCTCCTTTGAAAACGAATTTATGGGTGGTGATGGTCCTGAGTGGGATACTATCGCGTTAGATATCAACATTCCAGACAGTGTTAGCAGTACCACTGTTGAAGTGATTGCCACTGAATTAGTGACTGATCAAGGGGGTGTTTTTCCATCGGGCGGTAATCCAAATTCCTTATTGTGGGTAATGGGTGCCTTACGGGTGCCTGTGGAGCCACAAATACTACCCGCTGCCTTTGGTGATCGAGTCTGGGAAGACCTGAATGCTAACGGGCGACAGGATTGTATTGATGGCGGAGAGAACGGTGTTAATAGTGCACCGCTGCCTGACGGTATTGTGGGCAATGCCGGAGATACTGGCCTTGAATGTAGTGCAGGCGTCGCTAACGTAGCGGTTAATCTTTTAGATGGCGACTGTCAAACCCCGCTTGGTCAAATGGTGATGACTGATATTGATGGTTTTTACCGGTTCTCGGGTCTGGAGCCTGGTAATTATTGTGTTTCATTTGATAAGCCTGCAGCGGATTTTTGTGTCACCAATAATATCGATCTTGGTATGCCACAATTTACGGTGCAAAACGCAGGAAGTGATAGTGCTGTTGATAGTGACGCCAATATTGTAACGGGCGTTAGCCGTGCAATTAGCCTAGCGGCTGGCGAGACCTTTCTTGGTGTGGATGCGGGTATTGTTTGCCCGGCTAAGATTGGCGATCGTGTTTGGGACGATGCCAATGAAGATGGGCTACAGGATGTTGGTGAGTCAGGTGTTCAGAATGTAACAGTTGATCTTTTTGAATGTGGACCTGATGGCGTGGCCGGCACCAGCGATGACGTTAAAGTTGATGGTTCGCGCACGACCGACAGTCTTGGACAATACATGTTTGGTGGTGAGCCAAACTTTGCATTGTCACCGGGTAACTATTTCGTGAAGTTTATGAAGCCTTCGGGTCTGGAGTTTACTACGCCTAATGTTAATGGTGATGCGCTGAATAGTGATTGTCAGTCTCCGGATGGGGTTACTGCCTGTACTACGGTGGGTTCACGAGGGGTTAGTTTGAACCGGGATTGTGGTCTCATTACGCCGCCACCGCCATCAAATTGTGCGTTGGCGCTTGATAAACAATGCCGTATTGATACACCTCCTTCGTCTGGTGGCTCAATGTGCGAAGCCAAGATTGCCGCCACGGTTTTGCAGTATATCGGCGACGGTTCTCCTGCAGAGGTGATGGTTAAGGGTAAAAACAAAAAAGCGCAGGTTATGTCTGGTTTTGATGCCGCTACAGGACGTTTGACCGTTGATGCGCGCCCGGCAGATCTTGGTTCCAAGATGACGATTATTACCGATGGTGTGGCAGAGGTTATTCATACAAGTTGCTCGGTACCGTATGTTGCGGGTGATCCGGCACCATTAAATAGTCCAAAAGGCGCACCTTCAAGTAACTGGTTGGTTGTTAGCTTTGTAGATAAGCATGGTGTTGCTTCCTCGGTAGCTGATACAGGGTCACAAACCACGTTTGCGCAGAACTGCAGTTTTACGCCAATGGCGTTGCCAAGTTGTGACTCAATTGATGGCAAACCCATGAGCGTTAAGTTTAAATATACCGGTGGAGGTTGTGCTGCAAGTGATAATGACCAACCCTTGAGTAAAGCGGTTTGTACTGACACAGGCGCCGCGGTTTCTGGGGATATTACCATTGAAGCGGCAGGTAATGGCCAATTTAGCAATGATGTCTATACGGTGATGCCAATGATGGTGGCACCTAACAGTATGTTTATGATGTCGTTTAATGGCTCTAACCTGAAGAGTAATTCATTTGTGAGAATTACCGACGGTATGGGTAACAGTGAAACTAATCAGTTACACACTTCTTGCTCAAAACCGCTTGCGGTTGGTGATGTGTTTGGTAGCCTGACCGTGGCTGCTATTAATGAACAGGACGGTGGAGTGGGTATTACCTATCAGTATGTTGTAACGAACAACGGCGATTCACTGACGGGTATCAATCTTGTGGATGATCAGCTGGGTAACGTTGCAGGACCATTTAGTCTTGCTGCCGGTGAAAGCAGTACTTTTACGGCGTCCACGACGGTTGCAGGCACGACGGTTAATACTGCGACTGCGAGTGCTTTGCTGAATGGCGTAATGTGCGAGGCAGTTGATAAGGTTGTGGTGGAAGCCAAGACGATGCCGCCCGCACCACGACCATGCCCTGAAGAAGATGAGTCATCATCGTGGTATGAGTCTAAATCCAAGTCCAAGTCTAAATCAAAGTCTAAGTACGACCATTGTGAGCGTGATGGGGACGACGATGACGATGACCATGACAGAGACGATGACAAGGACGACAAAGATCATGACAGGGACGACAAAGACCATGACAGGGATGACAAAGACCATGACAGGGATGACAAAGACCATGACAGGGATGACAAAGACGATGACAGGGATGACAAAGATGATGACAGGGACGACAAAGACCATGACAGGGATGACAAAGATGATGACAGGGATGGCAAAGATGATGACAGGGATGGCAAAGGCCATGACAGGGACGACAAAGACGATGACAGGGACGACAAAGACGATGACAGGGATGACAAAAATGGCAAAGACCACGACAAAGATGGTAAAGGCCATGGCAAGAATGGTAAGGACTATGGTCAGTCGGATAAAGACGACAACAAGTACGGTAAGCGTTCAGGTAAGCGCAGTAATAGTGGTGATCGAGATGAAAAAGATCATGACTAAAGGCTTGGTAATGCGCACTGATGTAACTCGGCTTATACCGGGTAACGTTTGATGAAGGCGTTGTATTGCCATGTTTGATAGTCGAGGGCCGTGATCAGTAAGCTTGGTCAGTATTATCGATCAACAACAAATTACTGATCCGGCTCTTGTTATTGTTGGAGTTGTAATATAAACCTGACCCGCCACTGGTAACAGTGGCGGGTTTTTTTATGGTAAGGCTTGCTCTATTCAACGTGGTGTATAATGAATATGCTAATTGCTTAAGGGTAGGGGGTGTCACATGGGTTGGGGTGTGAAATTAATGACGGTAGTCGTCGTGACGGTGCTTTTGATGAACCCGGAAACTGTTCAGCTGGCGGTATTTATTAATGCCGTGGGTTTAGATATGTTTTTATTAATGGTGGAGGTTCAGGTTGCTGCATTGATGATGTCTTTTTATAAGTCCAAAGTGGCGGCAGGTGTTTTCTATATTATTCGCGCCTGTTTTGGCGTTCACTGTTTGCCTGCGTGGCAGCGCATAAAGCGTGAACCAACGCTATTGCTATATTCATTGCCAAGCGCCGTATCGTGTATACAATTGATGGTTATTACGTTCATGTTGTGGATGATGTCGGTTAGTAGCATAGCGTGGTTAGGCTAGGAGGGGCGATAAGGTGTCATTTGTTTGCCCCAGGTGTGGGATGATCTTTTTTTAGATAGGGGAGAGTTTATGCTCATTCTATGTTAGTTTTTCCGGTTTTCAGCTGAACGGCCAATGCATCGTTGCCTTGAGCAATGGCAAGATCGGCTGCGCTATTGCCTGATTTATCTTTTAAGTCAAATTTAGCACCTTTGCTTTTGAGTGCATCAATGAGTATTGTGCGGTTAAACAATGCAGCGTACATGAGTGGTGTTTGGCCGGCATTGTTTTGATGGTTTGGGTTGTTGCATGGCTGTGTCATTAAGGTTTTTGCTATGCCTACTTCTGCCCGAAAAATAGCGGCCATTAGTGCAGTATTACCCCGATTGTCTTTTGCGCAGGCATCGGCCCCGTGTTTGAGTAAATAATCCACCATTGCAGACTGGCCATTGTAAGTGGCTATCATAATGGGGGTGTAGCCTTTTTCGTTTGTTTGGTCTGGAGAAACGCCTGCATCCATAAACGCCTGCATTAACGTTGTGTCCCCCAGACGCGCGGCGGCAAAATAATATTGCTTTAGTTCTGTGTCGGCGGCGGTTAGTTCTGCCTGAATGTAGGGTGCGCTCAAGGAAATCAAGCTGTATGTTGTTATGCTTAACGCCGTTATAAAACGGAAAAAATATTGCATTGATGTCTCCCGGTAATGGAGGCCAGGCGAAATATTCGCCTGGCCGATCGTTGCCTTGCTTTTGCGCGGGTGAGTTACTTTACTTGCTAGCGAGATTTTTAACGCGTTTTATATCACCGTTAACTGCATCGGTAAGCTGCTTTCCGTAGGATTTGTCGGCGCGGTAAAAATAACTTAATATTTTGTGCTTTACATCGTCATTTTTAACCTTGCTGAGATCCCCCGCCATGTTGCGGATTAGATTGCGTTGTTGTTGCTTAGAAAAGCTGCGAAACAGTTCGCCTGCTTGAGCAAAATTCATTTGCTTGTCAATGCTAAGCTGCTGTGTCGTACCTTTTAGTTTGGTGCGGCTGTATTTATATTCCGGTGCTTCAGACACGGGGGCCGTTACACTGGGTTGGTAGTCAACATCGGAGCTTGTGTCGCCCATGTTTGACATGCCATCCTTATTGTAGTTGAGCACGCTCACTTTTGGGCGATTAATCGGTAATGACTGGTGGTTGGTGCCCAAGCGGTAGAGTTGGGTATCCGCATAAGAAAAGACCCGGCCTTGCAATAAGCGATCTTCAGACGGCTCAATACCCGGAATGATATTGGCTGGTGCAAATGCAGATTGTTCCGTTGCCTGAAAAAAGTTATTGGGGACTTTGTATAAGGTCATGGTCCCTGCTTTTATTTCTTCTACGCCATGCCACATTTTGGTGGCATCGAGTGCATTGAAATTAAAGTCATTCAATTGCGAGGGGGTTAAGACCTTAACGTATAAATCCCATTGCGGGTATTCACCTTTGTCAATCGCCTGGTAAAGATCGCTGGTTAAGTGATTGAAATCTTTACTTTGCATTTCAGTAGCCTGCTCAAGGTTGAGGTTTTCGATACCTTGCTTGGATTTCCAGTGAAATTTAACATAACTGACCTGTCCCATTTTGTTAACCCACTTGTAGGCGTGTACACCCCAACCATCCATTTTCCGGTAGCTTGCCGGTGTACCATAATCGGAATACACCCAGGTAAGCATGTGTGTTGCTCCAGGCTCATGAGAGAAAAAGTCAAAGAAACGATTAGGGTCCTGTGTGTTGGTAATGGGGGATGGCTTTAGTGAGTGGACCATGTCCGGAAACTTTATGGCATCGCGAATAAAGAATACCGGTAAATTATTGCCCACTAAATCCCAATTACCCTGGTCGGTATAAAACTTGGTTGCAAATCCTCGGGGGTCACGTAATGTTTCAGGTGAGCCTTTGGAGTGAATAACCGTGGAAAAACGAACAAATACGGGGGTTTCTTTATTCTTTTCGCTAAATGGGGCGGCGACCGTCAAGTCATTGAAATCCCGATAAGCCTTAAATACTCCGTGGGCACCTGTGCCTCTTGCATGAACTACCCGCTCTGGAATACGTTCGCGGGCAAACCGTTGCAGTTTTTGTATAAGGTGCACATCCTCAAGTAGCACGCTGCCTTGGCTGCCTGCGGTTCTTGAGTTCTGGTTATCGCCGACCGGCGCACCATTATCGCGTGTTAGTACACTGGCGTGACTGGATACGGCAATGCTTATTCCCAGTGCGGCAAGGATACTGGAACGGACTATGTTCATATTCTTCTCCTGATGTGTGGTTGGAGAAGCTAATATATTAAGTGTTATGCCATAGGTAAATCAAAATAAAACAATCTTGTCGATAGTTAAAAACTATGGATATAACTGCCATATAAATTGGTCAAGGGGCTCATTATTATCCTAAATTCCGCAGGGAGGGGGGTATCGATGTGATTTCACTGAATATTGCGAAATGCACGGCGAATTATTTTTCTAGGATAATACCCATTGGGTGATAATCCGATATTGCGCTTAGTCGCTATGCTGGGATAGCAGGATATTTTAGCGCGGTCTAGTATAGGTGGTGATTAAGCGGAGTTGGTGAGGCTAATATCATTTTCGGGTTTGATGTTGTTATAGGGTGTTTTCAATTTGTCTTCTTGGGGGGGGTAGCCTAATTGGGTGAGACTTTGCGAGGCTACTTGCAGGCCAATTTCAGGTGCAACACTTTCCTCGAGAATGGTTTGGTAATAGTTTTCAAGGCCTATTATTGCATCGGCGAGTAGATCCAGGTGTCGTGCGCTCACGGTATCGTTGCTTTCAATGAGTTCCTGGGTGATGTAATCATTAATGGCATTGGACAAATTTACTTGTATTTTATGTTGTAGCATTTGCATTGCGCCAGTCACAATGTGAAGGCGCTGCGGGATGTTGTGTAACGATTCGGTATCGCTTGGATTCAGCGAATACGTATTGATATCATCCTTAATAATGCGTATTTCTTTGATGATTTCCTGGGCAAGCAATTTGAGCAATTTTTCATATTCTGCTGGGGGAAGATCGCCACAATTATGGTTTGAATCCAGTGTGGAGCCAAGGCTGGACAGGGAGGACTCTACTTGTAATAGTGTTGATGCGATACGCATAAAGTCTTCGTCATCAAGTGTTTCATCGTTTGCAATTTTCGGTTTTAGGAAATTCTTTTGTTCGTCGATTAATTCCTTTGGCGTACTCATTCCCAGCATTCCCAGTGCATCAGCGACGGCACTAAATCGTTCCAGTACGGCATCTAAGCCTGAGGTTGAGCCAGCCTTGGCATGCATTGCAATGTCGAGCGCATCTTTTATCGTGGTTAGCTCTTCTTTAACTTGCCCGGAAATGCTTTCGATAAGGTTCGTATTAAACCCATATAAATTTTCCCTCGCTTTTTCGACAATACTGTCATCAGGATAATCAAGCCCAAATGCCTTTTTTACCTCAATAACCTGCTCATTTTTTGATGTTGATTGAGCCACGTAATAAAGCAGGTTTTTGATGATTTTGTCGGGAGGGTCTTCGGTCAGCATTTGTTCGCTAAACTCTATGACGCGCTGAATTTGGCGATCTACTCGTCCCAATAGAATTTTAATTGCGATACTCGGTTCAAGTGTTCGTTCATAGAGCGATTCAATAACGGCTAGTGCAATCCACCACAGTTGTTTTGCTTTGATCGTCGTGCTGGCAATTTGAAGATTGTCGACGACTAAGATTAATTTTTCCAGACTTTCGGTCACTTGCACTTCTTTAATGAAGCCTAACAAACCGGATAAATAACCGGGACGTAGTTTTTTTGCGACAATTTCAATGTCACCTTTAACAATGCATTTGCTTTCCGGCTGCAGTGGTGGTGTAACCAGCAGGTCAGGTGAGAAAAATTCACCTTCGGTTAAAAGCTCTTTATCCTGAATGGCGCGTATGTCATTGAGGAGTGGCAATAGTATTAATGGTATATCCGGTTGCCCGTAATACAGGCTCTCCAGGTATCCGGGTAATTGGAGTAGGCCCGTGGCTAATACTTCAGCAGCCTCTTTCTTTTGTTTGACGTTATTTTCGGCTAGTGCGTAGGCGAGTTGTTCGAGCTCCATGGTTAATAATAAAGCGCCCTGGATGCCGATTATTTCTACTGCGCCTTTGACGCGATGCAATGGGGCGATGCAACGTTGGATGGGGGATGTGTCGTCTGTATTTTGAGCAAACTCATCTGGGGCGTGGGAAACATCTTTTAAGGTTTCTTCCACGCCTTGCTTAATCCAGGCCAGCGTTTTGCGGTCTACGGTCATGTTATTCAACGATAACGTCCTTGTTACTGGCGGTTTTAGCAGGTTCTTTGTTCATCGTTGTGTTTGTTGCAAATAATTAGTCAATTCTCAGTGTTTTACGCCCAATGTCCAGGAGGGATTGTTGGGTATCGCCTAGCGATTAAGTTCGCAAGGAATATTTCCTGGAGGAGTAGGTGATTGTATTTAATGATTTTTTTCATAATGTTGTGGTTGTTTGTTGTGCGGAGAGCGCTAAATATTGGTTAATGATTGTGCCTTACTATCATACTGTAATTCGCATTCGGTTCGACAACAAATCATTAATGCTTTACTGGTTCTAATTGTTATCGACCACTGGACGCAATTAATTGATGAATCTGTCGTTAAGAACTTGAAAAAAAGAAGGAAAAAATGACTCCATGATAAGTTGATGAATTAGCAGTAGAATTCACATGCGATTCTATTATAGTGATAAAGCGCTGAAAATTGCCGTAACTAAATAGGCGCTATGCAACAATCTTTTTTTTATAAGAATAAAATATAATTATCCTAGAAAAACCTGTTAGTCGTGAAAAAGGTAGGCAAGATATTGAATTAGCGATGCACATCAATCGTTTGTATGGGCTTTTGTGATCTAACTGATTTTTTTCGGGTTGTGATTAAATCGCAGGGTTCAACAATAATACCTGTAATCGTTAATCGTTGGTGTGGCTGCTAGGTTTGTCACTGCTTGTTGGTGTAACCATGGCGTTTTTGAAGTGGTTTATTTCACGGTAAGTTATAAGGTGTTGGTTATTAGAGGTCTTGCTGTGCCAGTTCGTGGTCTGCCTGCACCTGCAGCAATGTAACCACACAATTAAATAGGTCGTCGTATTGTTGGATGCCCGTACCGAATTGTTCGGAGCCTTTGTAATAAAACTGTGCGTGGTAATGTTGTTGCTTAATTTTTGAAATAACGAAGTGGCATTGCTGTTGCTGCCAATACAGCGCAGGACAGGTTGTAAGTGTTTGTGCGACAGGATCCAGGCGAAGTTCTGTATCAGCTAACAATACATCTATTTCCTTGCCATATCGTTCTTTGAGTGTCTGCTTAACGACGTTCAATTCATCATCTGAGTAATCTGAGGGCGAGTTCATAGTGAGTTAGCATTTTTATGTTAGATGTTGACGCTAGATGCTTGTGTTAGCATCTAGCGTTAGATTCCTTGCATTAGATTCTTTGCGCTAAATTCTCTGTGCTAAATGCTTTGCGCTAAAGAATGGGCGTGTAGCTTGCTAACGTATGCTTTTTACTCGCCCTGATATTGCATCATTAGATGCGGTATGCATCCATTTCCAGTTCAGAAATTTGTTTGCCGAGCAGTACTATTCTGCCGTGGTAACGCTGCGATCCATCAGACGTAAACTCAAAGAAAAACAATCGGCAGAGTTCGATTTTGCCTGAGCGGTTGCGGCGAATCCAGATTTTTTTCTTTTCCACCGTATCGTCTAAAAATTGCACGTCAGCACGATCACAGGCTTCTTTGCCAGCTTTTCGGGCGATTTCTTTGCACCGAATGGTGTCTGACCAATACCAGGCGATGCTCAGTAGTGCCACGATTAAGGCTAAATCCTGCATTAGAAAATAGCGGCTGTCAATATCGCTACCGCCATATAGCCCATTACTTCAGGGTGGAGTTTGCTTGCTAGGTAATAATGGGCGCTATGGTGTATGTCCATTAGCGGACTCATATACATCAAGCCTTTTACTGTAGTGCTTATTGGTTTCCACCAAATGTTAATCCACCACTTGAATAGCTCGTGCCAAAGTTTTTAACCAATTGCGATACTTGTCGCAGTGCAGCCAAAACTTCTTTTTCATGGAGTGATGAGAGTGGGTGAATAAAAGCGGCGTACAGTACACCGTTCGATGTTGCATATCGGGCATCGAGGGTTAAGTGGAAATTGGCAGCCAGCAATATTTTTAATTGTTTTGCAGATAAATCAGCTTCGTTGGCGATGGGCGATATAATGCGCATTCTGTTGTATCTACTATCCGAGATACAAGCCATGCGTACATCTTCATATTCAAACTGAAGGTGTGCGCTATTGCCCTCGACATTGTTAGCCGTGGAGCGTATCAGGGTTTCCATTTCGCTCTGTGTCATGGGCGTAAATCGCTTTAGTTGTATGCTGCTGTCTAGCGCTGCGAGTGATGGGGTGGATAACGCGGTGAGACAGGCGAATAGCAGGATATGCAACATTGAAAGTTCAGTGGCAAAATATTTTTTAGTCGGGTGTACTTTTTTGCTCATGCCAATCGTCTCCGGTAACGTCACCGTTCATCATATCGGATCATCAAGAGTTTGTCTGCAGCCATGGTAGATCGAGTAAGGTTTTATTGCCTGTATTATGGCAGGGATCGGTTGCCGTAGTGGATGTTTATCTGTGGTTAATGAATGCTTACGGGAAGTAGCGCATTATTGTATTTGCGGTGGGTTTTTTCATGTAGCACGCTGCGCCCAGCTAAACACTGGGCGCAGATTTGTTGGATGTTGGTAGGGCTTAACGCCCGATTTGCATGGCGTTATTTTTTGGCCGATTTTTGCAGGGCGTATTTTTCCAGGTATTGTTGTGACAGTTTTTGAGCTTGCTTTAATTGTTTGGGGTTTAGCTGGGCTGCTATCGTCTCGAAGCCCCATAGCTGATTGCCAACGCGCTTATCTTTGTTGGCTTCTGCTGCGAGGCTGTACCATGCGTAACTTTCTACCGTATCTTGGTCTGTTCCTGTGCCTTTGGCATACATTACGCCAAGATTGGCTTGTGCCGCTGGGTTACCTTGCTGTGCTGCTTTTTTGTACCAATAAAACGCTTTTTGGTAATTCTTTTTTACCCCTTGTCCTGTGTGGTATAACACGGCCAGGGTCGCTTGCATGTTTGGGTCCCCGCTTTCAGCTAATTTTTTCCATTTGGAAAATGCGGTTTGATAATCGTCTTTTTGGGCGGCAGCCAGGCCTTCATCATAATTGGCCCAAGCGGCGTGTAGTGGCATTGTACATAGTAGTAACGTAAGCAGTCTTATTGCGTATTTAATCATTATTTGCACCCTAAATTACATTTTATTCCATTGTTATTGCGAATATAGCATAGGGAAAAAACAAAATTAATGGCAAAAAAAAGGCCGCAACAGGGCGGCGTCGCGGCCGGACAAACATATTTGGGGGCATGGGTTATGTTTGTCTGTAAACCACGATACTAAAGCATCTAAGTCATTGGAAGTAATTAATAACTATATGTATATTTAAATAAATGATAATAATGCTAGTCGCCTGCGTTGCGCTACTTGAATTTAAATAAGTGTCGAGTGACGCGCTATCTAGGTAGTTGTAGGTAGGTTGTATTTAAGTATATGTTGGGCGCTAAAAAACACCAGCCTGGATTGTTTTTGGTGATATTTGTTTGTTAGTTAGGCAGCTGAAGTGATTGCTAGCGAGGAGGATGGTGCCGGAAAGAGGATTCGAACCTCCGACCTGCGCATTACGAATGCGTTGCTCTACCGACTGAGCTATTCCGGCAAAGTACCCTGGATAAGTTGGTTTATCGACGTTCTGTTGCACTCAGGTTTGAGGTGCCGCAGATTCAAACCGCAGTGTAGCGTTTATTTAAAATTAATTTTTTGTTTAAATGTTGCAATTAAATAAACGCGGGTGAGTATAAGAGATAGCGTTAGGCGAATACAACCTGTATTTGTGTTATTTCTTGACTGATTCCACTCAGGTTTTTTTCGTTACGCGAATAATAACGTTAATATCTTGTATTTTTAGTGTATCAGGGGGTTCGGGCAAGCTTTCGACTTTTAATGCGTCGCATTCGATGTCGTGCAATGTCCCAGAGTCCACATTATAAAAGTGGTGATGAGGGCTTGTATTGGAGTCATAAAATACTTTGCTTGAGTCGACGATAACCTCTTTTATCAGACCCTTTTCAGAAAATAGTCCTAGCGTGTTGTAGACGGTGGCTTTGGATACTGTGTTCGTCTGGTTGTTCACGCGGTGCAGGACCTGGTCCGCAGACAAATGCTGGGGTTTGCTCAGTAACTCCTGGGCGATAAGAATTCTCTGTTGTGTAGGCGTAATACCTCGCTCGGCTAACAGATTAACGACATCACGTCGTAGCGTATTTTCAGACTGGGCTGTGTTTATCATAGCGGTCATTATAATATCATTTAATGCATGTATCAATTGAGAGGCACAATAAATTGTTTATTTCAATAATTATTTTACACTATATGTTTGTGCTATGTACGCTTTTCTGTCGAGAATTGGCTTATTGTTTAAAATTAGATCGACCAGCAGCCTGGCTGAGGCTGGGGCGGTAACCACTCCGTTCCTAAAATGACCAGTGTTGATGTAGAGTCCATTGATGTCGGGATGTTGACAAATCAACGGTATTTGGGTTGCCGAGCCTGGCCGCAAGCCGGACCAGTGATGTTCTACTGGATAATCAGCCAATGCTGGGTAAAGTTTGGTCGCAAACTGGTGTAACTGGTTTTTGGCTTCTGGTGTTTTGTGTTTGTCAAAACCGACGTATTCTAGTGTGCTCCCAGCCAGGATGCGGCCGTCGAGACGGGGTATCAGGTAATGTGAATCAGATAACAACAGTGGAGTGAGCAATTGCGGGATTGCTTTGAAGATAATCATTTGCCCTTTAACCGGTTCAATAGTTAATGCTACTGGGTGGTTCTTTAAAAGTTGGCTACTCCATGCCCCGCAGGCAACAGTAACTGAACTGGCGGGCATCATTTTTCCGTTAACAACGATTCCCTTAAGTCGATGGTTGTGGGTGGCTATTTCGCTGACGGGCATGTTTTCAAGAATGGGGACACCGCGTTGAGTCAGATGCATGGCTAGCGCCTTGATCATGCGAGGGTTACGAATTTGAGCGATATCAGGTAGCCAAAGTGCTTGTTTGGGGGTGATGTCAGGATTGATGCCTGGCGCAATTTTTTTTTGTATTGAGGGGGGGATGAGTTCAATTGGTTTACGGTATCGCTCTGCCCAGCTTATTGCGGTGTTAATGTCACTTTCGTCCAGTATCATCAAACCGCAACGATTTAATTGAGCATCAATTTGCGTGTCACGAGACAGGCGTTGAATAAGATCTGGGTAAGCATTTTGGCTCCAGGAGGCCAGTTCGGTGACGGCATCGGGGTATCGCCAGGGGTACAGGGGGGATAAAATTCCACCCCCGGCCCATGAGGACTCTTTTCCAATCGCCCCCTTGTCGACCACGGTGACTTTTTGACCTGCTTCACGCAGGTAATATGCGGATAGTAGTCCAATTAAGCCGCCACCAATAATAATATGTTGTTGCGCAGTAGTGTGCATTGTTTGTCCGAGTATCTAGGATTGTGAAATGTTGTGCAGGCCAGATATACCGCATTTTTTTCCAGCTAGCTGGCTGGCAAGATCGAGGGCTTTTTGCGTATTGTGGTTGGCAAGGCTGGCGTTGATAAAACCAGCATTAAACGTGTCGCCCGCGCCAATAGTGTCGATGACGCAGGGGGGGGGATAAGCTTTAGCGTGATAGAGTCTGTCATTTTGTATGGCGAAAGCGCCTTGTGTTCCCCATGTGCAGACGAGTAAGTTATCCGGTAAGCGCTTCTGGTAATGCGTTAGTAAATTTTCGGCGGTGTCGATATTTTTCTGTTGTGCAAAATGATGCGAGAAAAAATAAATTGTGTTCTTGTTAAGCGGTCTTGTAAAGAGCGATTCAATGTCATCACGATTTTTTTCTATTTCGATGGAGACGGGGATCTCCGGATAATTGGATTTGGAGTATTCGAGCATTTTACGCGTTTCCTGAATATTGCGCGCTTCAAAGTGCAGCCACTGGTAGGGGCTTAAGTCTAGCTGGGTGAATGGTGTTGCATCCAGTTCGGGCAGTTCCCTATAGTGTACAATTGTGCGGCTACCGTTGTTTCGGTTGAGCGTGATGTAAGAGGTGGGTGTGCTTTTACCTGCATGTAATTGACAATGCTGCGTGTTAATGCCGTAACGTGTTAAGTCCTGCTGTACTATGCGATGGTTATCGTCGTCTGTAACAGTACCCACCCAGCTACATTGGTGTCCTAGTTGGCTGAGCACCACGAGGGTATTGACAGTATTTCCGCCACGCCGGGTTTCCTGTGAAACGGCACGTACTTCAGTATCTTGCAGTGGGTAGCCATCTGTAACATTGACGATATCAACTGTGGCGACGCCCACGCCGAGGATGTTGGCCATGGTTTCTTGTATTCCTGCTAATGGTGTCCGGGGTTTATTGCTGGCCTATTCATTGGGCCGCTTTTCGTTGGGTAGCTCTTTGTTGGGAGATAATAGCGCACATCCTTTTGATGTCACTTTTGGGGTGGCAATGGTTTTGCCTTGAGGGCGCTCAGTGGTAAATAAATACTAAATATATCTAAAATGATCCAAATAACGATGAGGGCTAATAAATACCATAAATTACCCGTAAGATAGGTTAGGTAGCCAAATAACATGACATCCCACACATAGAGCATGGTATAAAATGCCAGGAGATAGGGTAATGAGCATGCCCGGCCTGCGCATTGTTTACAATGGATTAATGTCCACTTTGCGGCAAGATATTTTTGCCACCAGGATATCGATGGTGTTTTACAATGGGGGCAGGGTAGCAGTGCCATAGTTTAAATCCATAAATTACAATATGTTATCGAGAATTTTCTGTGTTGTTACAGGCGTCAGTGCGGCAGATCCAGTGTACTAGCAAAGACAAATTACCAACAAATCCAATTCTACTTCCACGGTAAGGGGACAAATAGTACATTATGAGTGGGGAAATGCCTATGCTACTCGACAATGTTTGGTTAAAATTTGTATTCGCAGGTTAAAAAATAATAAAAACCGATAAGTTAGGGTTAAAGGGTGGTTCTCAGTGGGTGCACGGGTAAAAATATTATTATTTAGTCTAATGGCTATACTTTATGGGTGTGATGGCAATACCGCCCTGATGAGTGCGGCTATGTCGGGTGAGGTCGACCAGGTTCGTTCCATGGCCGAGAGTGGGGCTGATATCAATGCGACCAATAATTATGGTTGGACTGCGTTGATTCACGCTGCTCGCAGAGGGCAGGCTGATGTTATTGCTATATTGTTGCGCAACGGCGCTGACGTGGATATGCAGGATGATCGTGGTTGGACAGCGCTTATGCGGGCAGCCAGTAAAGGCCATGCGAGTAGCGTTAATTTATTGCTGCAACATGGGGCTGATGCGGAAAAGCAGGATTCCGGGGGGTGGAGTTCTCTGATTTGGGCGGCTAACCAGCAACACGCTGATATTGTCCAGATGCTTTTGGACCATGGTGTCGATGTCAATGCTAAGGCAAAAGATGGCCGTAATGCGTTGCAAGTGGCAATTAGGGAAGGTGATAATCAGATCGTCGAGATACTACAAAAAGCAGGTGCAAAATTCTAGGGGGCGCGTTATGCATCATTTTCTAGTGTTGGTAGTGTTGGTGGTAGGAGGGTTGGTCAGTATCGTCTCATGTAATAATTCGCCCGTTAGTGCAACACGCAGTGCGGCGTATGTTGTTGAGGGAGGGGACGAGCGGGGGAAGTTATGGCGGGATGATCGCCAGTACGAGGCTGAAGTCAGAATCGAGACTTTGTATGAGGATGGCATTCACGATCCAACTAATGAGTCGTTAGCGACATTGCAGGACCCAAGTGAGGCGTTAAGTGCGTTTCCTTATGATCGACGCGGGGATGTCGATTGGGTACGCGCATTAAGTTTGGGTATTATCGAGCCGCGCTCCAACCTGGTGGGGACGAATGAAATTGTGACCATGGATATGGATATTTTATTTAAAGATACGGGTAAGATGCCTTGGGTGCGATTTCCGCATATGGCTCATACCAAATGGTTAGATTGTTCTAATTGCCATCCAAAGATATTTGTTCCCCAACAAGGGGCAAATAACCCTTCCATGGACGGTATTCTTGCCGGTGAGCATTGTGGGCGTTGTCATGATAAAGTAGCCTTTTCATTGTGGGTTTGTGAGCGTTGTCATAATGTTCCCCATGAGGATTCGCCGAACCAATGGTGGGGTGATGAAAAAAACAAGCGATTTATGGATAAACTTAATGATGCCACGGCAAAGTGAAATTGCAGTGGTTAAGTGAGCAGTAATGGTAGGGCGGGGCCTGGTTTTACAAAAGCTGGTGTGATAAACGCTAGTTTTGCAAAAGTAAGTTAACTGGGCTATTGGTGGGTGAATATAGTTCGTGAGAGATGACTCAGTGTCTCAAATAAAAAATGTGATTAGGGGGGTAAGTATCGCCATCGTTGCCGTGGCGATAAGCAATTGTGTTTCAACGTTGCCGAAAGATGCGTCAAATGAAATACAAGCTGTGTCCCAGCAGGCAGCGAATCAAGATGCAACGGCCAAGGCTGCAACTGTAGCGGCGTCAACGGCGAGTGCTTCAGTTGCTACTCCGGTGCCTGAAGGTAAAGGCAAGCCTGGTGAGATACAGGCTGAGCTTGGAAAGGTTGTTAGGGACACTAATGTGACGCAAGCCAAGGCGGTTTCGTCCAGCGTATCTGCGCAAGTAAAAAAACCGGCTAAGACTGCCAGTGAATCTCCTCGTAATGACGGTCTTCATGATAGCAATAATGACGCAATTGTCGTGCTGCAAAGTCCAGCAGAGGCAATGATCGACTTTCCGCGGGATCGTCGTATGGAGGTTGATTGGGTGCAGGCGCTCGCCCAGGGGCATATAGAGCCACGAGCGAATGTCAGTGGTGGCGACGCTATGGAAACTATGGAAATGGATATTGTCATGAAAAATACCCAAGATATGCCCTGGGTTAAGTTTCCGCACGGTGCTCATACTCAGTGGCTGGCTTGCTCCAATTGTCATCCTGCCATTTTTATTCCGCAGAAAGGGGCTAATTCAATTACTATGAATAAGGTTTTGCGGGGAGAGTTTTGCGGTGTGTGTCATGACAGGGTGGCGTTTTCGTTATTTGTTTGCGAACGTTGTCATAGTGTTCCTCATGAGGGGTCAGGGCCGCAATGGTGGTGATCGGTGATCGAATAAAGTGCTGTTGCATTTAACCTAACACCCCCGTTACCAGGCAGGGCAAGGTTTATAAGTTTTAACCTAAATTCCACCGTTGGACGGTCTGCATATCGTGGTACGCCCACTCAAACTGTGAAGTCGGTGACGCGTATAGACCATTTCTATTTATGGAGTTGACTAGTGTCTGCGCGGTCAACTGCGGAACGTAGGTTCACGGTTGCTGTGTCGGCGGATGGTTTGTTACCGCGGCTTGCAGTAAGTTGACAATTTCTTGATTTCCCTTGTCGGTGGCGACCTTGAGTGCGGTAACACCGTCGGCATCTTTCGCGTTAATGTCCGCGTGGTGTGCCAGTAGTAATTCCACCATTTGAACCTTATTAAATGCTGCCGCGGCCATTAACGCCGTGCGTTGTTTAATGCCTCGTGCCGTGGCGCTGGCGCCTCTGGCAAGTAATAATTTGGCAATGTCGATATGCCCTAGTCCAGCGGTGAGTAACAATAATTCATCACTGTGGATTTGGGGTAACAGCTTGGTATTCTCCAATATAATTGCTACGGTTTGGGTTTGACCAAAAAACGTTGCGTTGGTGAGTGCTGAGCCACCGCTGGAGTCCTTGAGGAATGGGTCGGCATCATAATCCATCAGTGTTTTTGCAGTGCTCGAGTGCCCCCCGGTCGCAGCAACAATAAGCGCGGTAGTTCCATATTTATCTTTGGTGGTGACGTCAGCGCCACGGTCAAGGAGTAGTTTGACGGTGCTCGCGTGTCCGCCAGAGGCTGCAAGCATTAGTGCTGTTTTGCCTTTTGAGGTTTGCTGGTTAATTTCTGTGCCTAGATCAAGCATACGTCCAACCGCATTATTGTCGCCATTTTGCGCTGCTTTCATTAGCGCCGTATACCGTTCTCCGCTGCACGATATAATGCCTGCGTAAATCACGGCGAGGGCAATAAAGGTTGAGGTTTGCCGTAAGGTTTTTGTTAGCGTTAACCGCATTTTATAGTTTATTGAATAATCGTTTATTGGGTAATAAAAAGATGGATGTATCAGCGTACTGAGCAACTGTTAACAACAATAGCCCGTGTTTTGACCTTCTAACCCAAATTGAATGCCTGATTCGGCATCCATTATTTTTATCTTTTTCGCGCGGAGCGGGGGTTACCGCTTCATGGAGTCAAAAAATTCATCATTGGTTTTGGTTTGTTTGAGGCGGTCTAATAAAAATTCGATAGCGGCAATTTCTTCCATTGGGTGTAATAGCTTACGTAAAATCCACATTTTTTGTAGCTCTTCTGAATCGGTGATTAATTCTTCTCGGCGTGTTCCTGATCGATTAATGTTGATGCCAGGGTAAATCCGTTTTTCGGTGATTTTACGATCCAAATGGACTTCCATGTTGCCAGTGCCTTTGAATTCCTCGTATATCACATCATCCATGCGTGATCCTGTGTCGACTAATGCAGTAGCCAAAATGGTTAGGCTGCCACCTTCCTCTACATTCCGGGCAGCGCCAAAGAACCGTTTCGGTCGTTGCAGGGCATTGGCATCCACACCACCGGTAAGTACTTTGCCTGACGATGGGACTACGGTGTTATAAGCGCGGGCCAGGCGTGTGATGGAGTCGAGTAAAATAACCACATCTTTTTTATGTTCTACTAGGCGCTTGGCTTTTTCGATAACCATTTCAGCAACTTGCACATGGCGGCTGGCAGGCTCGTCGAATGTGCTGGAAACCACTTCGCCGCGGACTGAGCGGGACATTTCGGTGACCTCCTCCGGGCGTTCATCAATGAGTAATACAATGAGGATGCATTCGGGGTGATTTGCCGCGATAGATTGGGCAATATTTTGTAGCATCATCGTTTTTCCTGACTTCGGAGGTGAAACAATGAGCCCACGTTGTCCTTTGCCAATGGGGGAGGCCAGGTCAATTACTCGCACCGTTAAGTCTTCGGTACTACCATTACCCAATTCCATTTTAAGGCGTTCATTGGGAAATAAGGGGGTTAGGCTTTCAAAGGGAACCTTGGTCCGGGCATTTTCCGGGGTTTCAAAATTAATTTCATTGACTTTTAATAGTGCAAAATACCGTTCGCCCTCTTTAGGGGGGCGGATCTTCCCGCCTACGGTATCGCCGGTGCGCAAGCTAAAACGTCTAATTTGGCTGGGGGAGACATAAATATCATCAGGTCCTGCGAGATAAGAACAATCTGCTGAACGCAAAAAGCCAAAACCATCCTGTAAAATTTCCAGTACCCCACCACCGTAAATATCTTCACCGTTACGGGCCTGAGATTTGAGGATTGCAAACACAACGTCTTGTTTGCGTGACCGCGCCATGCCCTCTATGCCCAGGCTAATGGCAAGTTCATTGAGTTCCGCGGCTGGTTTTTGTTTTAAGTCACTAAGGTTCATGGTTTTCGCTTTTTAGGTAGGTTGTATGATTGACGTATTTATGGTTGAGTTATGGGTAAACTAAGACTAAGTAAAGAATTATGCTTTAGGAGGGTATTGTCACTATCCTCGTTAATGATTTATCAGCTCGGCTGGTCCCGCCTTACGGGTAAATCCTGTGGTGTCGTATTGCCGGTGATGCTTATTGCCCAGGCGGTAAGGCTCAGCAAACCGCTGCTGGCCGGGAAGCCGTTGAGCACGCAATTTGTGCATGCCGTGTTGACCGCTCATAAAAAATACTTTTGTCGCTAAATAGATTGCTTTTATATGCTTTGTTTTTTGGGTAATTGGGTTAAAACAAGAAATGCATCGCCCAACTGGGGCTGTATATCTATGTTTTGGTCAAAATAGGAGGATTATCAGAGTAATGAGTTTGCTTGTTATTACTCTTTACTGTCCTGACACGCTACCACTTCCGTTCGGTAACGTAAAGCCTGCTTGCAAGTTCTACGCTAACCTATTAACTTTTTAACTTTGCTTGCTCTGACGAGTTTACGTCAGGCGGGCTAAATATTACTGTCGATAAAGGCTGTTAACTGTGATTTTGACACAGCACCCACCTTGGTTGCCTCTACATTGCCACCTTTGAATAGCATGAGGGTGGGTATGCCTCTGATTCCATATTTTGGTGGCGTGGCTGGATTTTCGTCAATATTAAGTTTGGCGATTTTGATTTTATCTTTATATTCCCCTGCGATTTCATCGAGTATCGGGGCTATCATCTTGCAAGGTCCACACCAATCCGCCCAATAATCCACTAAAACAGGGCCTTCGGTGTTTATCACCTCTTCTTCAAAGCTATCATCAGAGAGGTGAACAATATTTTCACTCACGTGTCATGCCTCCAGTACGAAAAAATTAGGAATAATTTGAGAATTTTTGCAAATCGTTTTGTAAATGCCTGTTGGCGCCAATCAACTGCTAAGTCGGCATTTTTATCTCGTTATACACATTTCAGCCTAATAGAGCAATGGTTTCAAGTTAAAACCATGGTTTTTTATCATGGGTGCGCCGGAAATCCTTGTTAGTATTAGGCTGGTATGCTTCGCAGGCTATTTGCCAGTAAGCTAACGGCAACTTCTATATCGCTATAAATCGTAGAGCTGACTCAAGTGTATGAGTATCGTGCTATTGTTTTAAGCAATTTTCTAGCCAAATGAGACAACTACTGGATGAACCCCAACGATAAACATCCACCGTTAGCATTATTTGCCCCACTCTGCTAATTATGAAGGCGTTGCTGAAATTTTCAATAGCTATTTATCAATATCTCTCATTTAGCGCGGTAAATTTTTACTGATTGGGTCATTCATCAATGATGTATGTGGGCCATTATGGCTATTTATCACCTGCTACACGACGCTGGAATGTCGTCCATGGTCTGCAGTATTGTGGTCGGAAAACATGACAACTCGGTTTCTGCCATCGCTTTTGGCGTCAAACAGTGCTTGGTCCGCGTTATCGACTAACCTGAGTCCCAGGTGATGTGTGTTTTCCATGCCTTGCGTGTCAATCAGTGAGGAAACACCAACGGATACTCTTACTGGCAGAGATGATTCTGCTTCAAGGAGCTTGAATGGCGACGCTGTAATTGAGGTGCGGATACGCTCGGCGATTTCCAGGGCAATGTCAGGTGGCGTATTGGCAAGTAATACCACAAATTCCTCGCCGCCATATCGTGCAAGGACATCGCAGTTTCGCAATTGCATCCGGATAAGCCCTGCTACTTCTCGCAACACGAAGTCACCGTTCTGATGGCCATGTTGATCATTGATTTTTTTAAAATGGTCTATATCTATAAACAAAGCCGATATGGGTTCATTTGCGCGTATGCTTCGGCCAATCTCTTCCTGTAAGCGTTGATCGAAAAAACGACGATTGTTAATGCCGGTTAATGGGTCGGTAAGGCCAACCCGTTTTAAGCGTTCGTTATTGGTTGCATTTTCAATACATATTGCAACGATGGTGGCCAAACGTTGTAAAAACTCAGTGCCGGATGCTTCGGCAAACCGCTCTTCAGAAAAACTGCCGAGATTAATGCTGCCGATGAGTTTGCCATAACGTATCAACGGTAGCAGTGCGACGCTGCGCAGTGGCATATAGGATTGGCTTAATTGGCTAAATAATGTTTGGTGGTATTGGTGTTCGAAGTTGCTGAGCTTGGGTTGTAAGTCGGTGCCATACAATGACTTCAAATTGTCTCTTTGTGTAACGAATAGAAGGTTGGGCTGATCGGTAATTTGAGAGCCTTCTTCTTCGAGTATGCGCCGTATCTCATACTCTGGGTCGTAGAGCATGAGTGTTACGGCATCCAGCGAGAATGAACGTCGGTAGTTGTACAATACACTTTCCAGCAGATCGGGCAGTGTGCGTGACCCAATCAAATTAAGTTCTTGTTCGTGGAAACGCCGCATCTTTTGTTCGTTTTCCCGTGCGCGTTCCACAAATGACTGCAATTGGTGCTGCAATTGCTGGTGTTCTTCTAATAAGTCCGCTTCTTCCATTGCGAAATTTCTCCAGGCGCTTACCTTGAATGGGCTGCCTTGTTTATTATTAAAACGTTTTTCAGGGGTTAATGCCGGTGTTTCTCGTGTTTCCATTAAGAACGACCGGGGTGCTAGTACACTACACTAGCTGCTTAACTCTGTAACTACATGTTTCAGTGATTTTATACTGCGTATACTTGGCGATAGATATTTAACAGTTGCTTATATGGCAACGGCTTTTATACTGTTGTGGTTAGGCCGCTAATTGTCTTGCCATGGTATCGAGTTCTTCACGGCCTTGAATGGTTTTTTCAAGCACAGCCATGACTTGCTGTTTTGTAAGTCCCATTGATTCGAGTAACGTCTCAGGAATTTCTTCTGTTGATGCATCCCCGATATCCTCGCTTTTGAGTAGAATATCGGCGAGGTATATTAGACGTGAATATTCTGCATGTGGGCCGGAGTATTGTTCTTCATGGTGTTGAGCCACTGAGACGCTTATCTCCGCTGGCATATTCCATGACTCCATTAGCCACAGTCCTAATTCTGTGTGTGAACCGCCCAGGATACGTTGTTCAAGTTCAAGAATGGATACATCGGGGGTCTCGCTGATAGCGTTATTGAGTGTGGCGAATTCTCGTGGCAGTAAATAACCTAATATCAAAAAACCAAAATTATGTAATAAACCGCTTAAATATGCGGTGCCTGCACGTGGGCGTGTTTTTCTTGGCATTACATTGCACAAGCCTTGGGCCAGGGTTGCGCTGTAGGTGGCGTGGCGCCAGAATGCGTGCAGTCCAAGGGGGCCATGCGGTGTGGTTTTAAATGGTCGGGTAACACAAATGCCAAGCGCAATATTCATGACGAGATCGTACCCTAATACGCGGGATATTGCTTGGCGCACGGACGTTACGCTGCCTGGGTAGCCATAAAAAGGTGATTGGGCATAACGGATTATCTGTGCGGACAAACTTGGGTCTGTTTCAACCAACTTGGCCAAGTCTTCTGCGTGAGCATACGGGTTGGTGTTTAGTTGAATGATTTTTTGTGCCATTGTCGGCATTGGTGGCAAATTGGTGATTTTTTCAATTTGCCTTTTTAAATTGGTTTTGTTTCCAATGGGGTTACTGTCCTGAGTTGCTTTGGACTCTGCCTCTTCGTCTGTGATATTGGAAAACGTATTGCCATACCAGGCGTTGCTATGGAGCAGTTGAAAATCGTAACCGGAAATTCGTACTAATTCGTTATCATTGCCAGACACGAAAAAAATGAGGTCTTGATTAAGCAAGCCATCGTCAATGATGGTTTCAAAGCCGTATGCTTCGCCGAGTGGTGGCACAATGCCCGGTGCGCAATCAGCAAAAATGCCATGATAGTCCTCTGGTGTTGCCAGCTGCAAGTTTCGATGCAGTTGTCGGTTGAGGGCTTCCAGGTTCAGGTGATTAGGGCCGGGTAATACCGCCATTAATAGACCGCGCAGGTCTTTCAGTATAACGGCTTGGGCAATTTGAGCAGCGTTGATTGATTTCGTGCCGTTTTTAAATACGTCATTGGTATTTCCAGTATAGCTTGCCGTTGCGTAACGAATATCCTGCTTGTCAAGATAACGTCTGACTGTGATGGACGTGGACATATAAAACCTCTGGGCCAATTAACCGCTTAATGACGAATCATTATACAGTATCAATAATAATGTGAAGTTGGCAATATTTGCGTGGCGAAAAGTACATTCAATCCAGTATAGACAATGAGTGGTTTATTTGCTATGCGGGCCTAAATTAAACTTATCAGCGATTTTATGTTGTGCAGGTGTTGGTGTGTGTGGGGGTCGGTTACGATCGGGTAAGGTGATGTTATTTTATGCTTGCAGCTGACCGCGGTCGTGGTTCCAGGCTATTGATTTAGTATTGATAAAAAAATTTTTTATCAAATGGTTAGGCGAGAGGTGATGAGATAAGTTTTTTCTATCGTTAGCGCTTTATTCGTGAGTCATCGTTTCTGGAGTAGGCTTGTTCTTATGTTTTTTTAGGAGTTTTTTGAAGTCTTCCTGGGTCAGTTTGGGTTTTTTTGTCCTTGCCCGAATAACGTTAATGGCATTGGGCCAGAGTTGACCGCTTGCCGGGCCTGCGCTATTTGACAGATGGTAATATCCTAATGGTAAATCTTCTGGCAGAGTCAGTTGCACTTTTGTTTTGCTGACACGGTGTTGTGTCAGTGCTGGCAAAAAACTGACGGATGCAATGGTATGACTGCCAGCGAAAAAAGCCGCCTCTTGGTTAATGGCAAATGGACCCAGGTCATCAGTGGCAGGATACCGGGTGTTAATGTAAGGGGCTGCCGGATTCCGGATGTCAATTGCCAGTAATCCTTGAGATGCCGTGGCAACGTACAGGGTATCCCGGGTTACTTGGATATCGTTAATATGACCAGGCAATGGCAGTAGTGCCACCACAGACAGGCGTTGGGGTGATGTCGGGGGCGTTAATGAGGGTGTGTCCTGCAGTATATAAACGCCGACGTTATTGACTGATGCAAAAACATAATCTGCGTTGCTGCGCACTTGTTGGATATCACGTTGTTGGTCAAACAAACGTTGCGTTGTTAATGTGCCGTCGGAATGTTGTTTAAAACGTAATAATCCACGTTTGGCGGTCGCAACGAATAATGATCCTTCGCTGAGCCACAAGTCATTAATGGTCATTGGGTATTGTGCCAGAGGAATAGGGTGCGTTGGTTTTCGGACGTCGAAGACCAATAACCCCGTCTTTGTGTCTGCAATATATGTTGTTTGCTGATGTTCTCTTACCAGGTAGGCCGCGCCGGGGGTGTCTATATGGCCTAGTTGTTTAATATAAAATGGGTTGCTGATATCGAAAATCGCGACACCATTGTCGCCATTGGCGCTATAGGCTAAATTCGTGCTAGGCCAAATGTCGTGCACTTCCCCTGGCAAATCAGCACCAGTTACCCAGATAGGGTTTAATGCATTTCTTATATCAAAAACTTGGACGCCGCCCCCGCCGTTGGCGGTATAGATGTAATTATCTTTAATTTTAAGTTGTTGGATAGTGCCGCGGGTATGATATTTACCTGCCGGGCGGGGATACAGAGGGTCGTTAACGTCGATGACTTTAACGCCACCCCACCAGTCCCAAACATAGGCATAGCCTTGATAGACGTCGACGCCCCAGGCTGATCCGTTAGTGTCGTAGTTCGAGACAATTGTTGGTGCAGTGATATTGCTAATATCAACAATTTGCAAGCCCGATTCCCAGCCTGCTATAAATGCATAGTCGTCGCTTAGGGTAATGCTGCGTGCATTGCCGGGAATATCGACTTGAGAAATCTGTCGAGGCTTGCGTGGATTGCTTACGTCGATCAGGTATAAGCCTTTATCGAAAAAGCTGACGTAAGCGATGTTGTTCTTTATCAATACGTCTTCTGCATAGCCATGGGGGTTAAATTGCGCTATTTGTTGCGGCTGTTTCGGGTTGCTGACGTCAATAATCAGTAGGCCTGAGGTATCGTCGGCGATATAGGCGATATCGTTAACCACATCGACGGCCCAGGATTTTCCCGGTGTGTCAAAGCTTCCAATAATTGATGGCTGCATAATGTTGCTTACGTCAATGATATGTAAGCCACCACGATGATCTGCAAGATAAATTATATCGTCGACCATTTTAAGGGTGTATGCAAGGCCCGTGGATAACAGTTCGGATACCCATTTTGGTTCGCGGGGGTTACTGATGTCAATGATTTGTAAGCCACGGTCGTCATCGCCTACGAAGGCGTATTTGCCTTTGACGACCACACCTTTAGATGAGCCGGGGGTATGATAATTGGCCAGATGTCGAGGGAAATGCGGCAGACTGATGTCGTATAAATGTAAGCCCGAAAACCAGTCAGCCACATAGGCAATATTATTGTGTATAAATGCGCGACGGGTGCCTCCCTGGTTAATGCCTTCATTGGATATTTGGCGTTGCGGCGTGGAGGGAACCAGGACTTGCTCAATGTGGGAGCCGGTGGCGATATATATTTTGTTTTGATGGCTGGCGATGTCACGTAGCGGGTTTGCAGGTTTATAAAAACTACCGGTTATTGGTAGGGATAGCCGTGATATGTTGAGTGTGGCGATGCGCTTGCTATCATCAAGCACTGCCAGATGCTGATCCAGCATGGCCGTTTTTAGGATATTATCCAGTTTGTTGTGACTGCCAACCCATTTTATTCTGTCTGGATTGGATATATCTAAAATAACCAGTCCTCCAGCGCCGTCTGCAACATAGAGTGTATCGTTAACGATACGCATGTGGTTACCTTGCCCTTGTAGCGGGTGTCGGTCAACGGGACGTGAGGGGTTTTGTAGATCAAATACACGTAGGCCTGTGCCAGGTCCGGCAACGTAAAGTCTGTTGTTGTTAACTGCGATGCTATTGGTTTTCCCGGCAATGTGGAGTGCTTTCTCGAATTGTAAGGTGCTGGGGGGATTGTGGTTCGTGTGATTAAATATTAGAACTTGATGCCGGTCGGATAGTGCGTAGACCTGGTGTTGTGACAGCTGAATATCAATGATGGTCTGGTCGTGGTTAAAGTGAGCTTTTGGTTTAACGTTATATGGCTCAGAAATATCCAGCGCGATAAGGCCATTGTTTTTTGTGCCCAGTAGCAGGGTGGTGCCCAAGCGTTGTAAGTTGTTAACTGCGCTTGCCAGTGGGTATTGCGTCAATAGTGTTGGTGTGGTTTGGCCGAAGTCGATTATTAACAAGTCGCTGCCAGGCTGATAGCCAGGGCGGTCTACGATGGCGTAAACGATATGGGTTGATGCTTCGATCAATTGTACATCATGATCAACATCAATACGTTTGCTGGCATAAGGGCCGCCAGGCATTAATATTAACGCTTGGTCGGCAATGTCATAATCTAAGGTGATTGTGGTGGCTTTACCTGAGGTAACGGTGTGAGTGGTCGTTGGCGTAGGTGTTGATGTGATGCCACATGCCACCGTTAGCATTATAAAATAACACAGTATTAATTGCTTTAAGAGCAGTGCCAGTTTCACGGTCTATCGCTATTTTTTTAGGTGTCAATTAAACGGTGAGTTGCAAGGATGGGTTAGCAGGATTAATTTTTTTTGCGGTTAATGGGTTCGCTCGGTGCCTGGTCAAAATTCATTTCATTTCTCTTTTCTGAGGGGGGTGAGGGCGGGGTATAGGTGGGGGTGCCTTTAATCAGGTATTTATGCCCGGGGTAAAGTTGCTCTGGCATAACGGGTTCGAGCGGGCTGGCTAGCTTTGGTTCGTCAACCGATACAATATTTTTTATCGGTGCGTCGCTGGCGTTTCCGTAGGGTGATAATCCCTTGGCCAATTGTTTGGCCTGGTCAAGGGTTACGGGGGCCGGGTCATAGAAAATACCGCGAAATTCTTCATCAATCCGTTTAAGGTGTATGAAGTAAGTTTTACCGGCTATAAAACGGTACTGACGGGTGCGTGTGACTTTTATGGGTTGATCCTGATTGGTGAACATGGTTTGTGAGTGAGTGGTCATTGGCCCTTCTGAAGCCTTTAGCTTTACTAACGCATAGCGTCCTTCGTTTACTGTTAGTAAACGGGTGTTGTTGTAATCTATATAAATAGCGTTGTCTGATATGCCCTTGAACTTTGTCGGTGTGGGTCGTATAAAATAAACCAATGCAAAATCGGCGTTATTGGCACTTTGTTGGGTGTGTTGGTTTTCGTGGACATGGGTGCGCGCGCTACAGGCGGTAAGAATGCCGATAAGCAGTAACAACAACGCCTTTCGTAGTGGCAAGGTGGATGTGTAATGTTGATAGCCGTTTATAAAATTATTCATGTCGAGATGATAACGGATTCATATTGTACGCCTGTTCTGCGTTAACGGTATCATGCCTGCCAGCAACGGTATTATGGGCTGGGGTTAGGGATTGCCTCATGAACAGCTTCAATTTGCTGCAACACTTCTTCACTTAATGTTATGTCGGCGCTGGCAATATTGGTTTTAAGCTGTTCTGCATTGGTGGCGCCGATAATTGTGCTGGTTAGAAAAGGTTTATTGTTGACGTAGGCCAGCGCCATTTGGGCGGGATCTAGGCCATGTCGCTTGGCGATATCGACATACGCTTCTATAGCGCGAATCGCATTGCCTGATGAATAACGAGTGAAGTATTCGTATTTTGTAAGGCGAGCATTTTCGGGGCGGGCGTTAGATAAATATTTGCCACTAAGGGCGCCGAAACCTAATGGAGAGTAGGCCAGTAGTCCGATATTTTCCCGATGCGAGATTTCCGCCATGCCGATTTCATAAGTCCTGTTAAGCAGGCTGTAAGGGTTTTGTATGCTGACGGCCAGCGGTAATGGTTTTTGTTCGGCCAGATTAATAAATGACATGGCACCCCATGGGGTTTCATTGGATAGGCCAAAATGACGTACTTTGCCCGATTTAATTAGGTCATCCATTGCTTTCAGAGTGACTTCAATGGAAATTGGATTTTCGTCGGGGGTTTGTTCAAAGCCCAGTTTTCCGAAATAATTGGTATTTCGATCAGGCCAATGAAGTTGGTATAGGTCTATATAGTCTGTTTGCAGACGTTTTAGACTGGCATCCACTGCGGTTTCAATGTTTTTACGGTCAAGACATGTATTGCCATCACGAATATAGGATAAGCCATCACTGCGGCTGACTACTTTGGAGGCGAGTACGATTTTGTCGCGGTCTCCGCGTTTATTAAGCCATGTGCCGATGTATTGTTCGGTTAACCCATAGGTTTCAGCGTTAGGGGGGACTGGGTACATTTCAGCGGTATCAATAAAATTAATTCCGCTATCCATGGCGATATCCAGTTGTTGGTGTGCTTCCGCTTCTGAGTTTTGTTCACCCCATGTCATGGTACCCAGGCAAATAACACTAACATCGATGTCAGCATGGCCTAACTTACGATATTCCATAGATTTCCCCAGTTGAGCTTAGACGTTGTTGTGCTTAGACGTTGTTGGATAAAGCACTTCATCATGACGCGATATTAACTAAACAGTCCTTAATATAGTGTCGCAATCAGCTAATTGTGCTGTGTTCCATTGTCGAGCGTAATATAAACATCCTTGTTCGTATTTTTTGTGTTTATAGCCTGCTCTCATTTTATTTATACGATTATTGGTGCTAAACATCCAAACAATCAAGGAGTTAGATTACCGGTTGACCAATATATCAATAAAATTAGGATAATAAGCTCTTATTTAATCACAATTTCAGTTACTTTATAAGATTGTGGCACAGCATGGAAGTAAATTTTCCTGACTTTTGATGCCGGGTTTGTAAAGCAACCTGGATGTATGGCGGGTTGCCTATTATTGATCAACAGGGCGGGGCGAGCCATTTTCGTCAACGGCCACGTAGGTCAATATTGCTTCGGTCACCTTAATACATTCCGTTTTTTCGGGGCGGCGTTCGGCGTAAATTTCGACGAGAACGGTAATGGATGTGTTACCAACTTTCTCAATTTTTGTATAACAACTGATTAAATCGCCAACGTAAACTGGTTTTTTAAAATGAAATGAATTGACGGCTACAGTGACAGTCCGGCCTTTTGATCTTCTACTGGCCGCAATACTGCCCGCAAGGTCTACTTGCGACATAATCCAACCACCAAAGATATCGCCAGAGGAGTTGGTGTCTGTTGGGCGGGCCGGTAGCCGCATTGTGGGTTGCTCATCAGGCAGGCTAACGCAATCACTGGTGGCTATAGTGCTTGGATCCATGATGTTAATGCCCTTGATACATGGTTTCAATATCGATTTCATGGAAAGCGAGGATCTGGTTACGCTTTAACTTCAGGGTCGGGGTGATAAGCCCATTATCGATTGTCCAAGGCTCAAGGTTAAGTGTAATTTGGTGGATGGTGGCATAACCTGGGAAGGACCGGGTACGTTCATTAATAATTTTCAATAGCGCTTTATGAATATCGGGATGACTTAAGCTTGTTGGTTCTTCGGGATCGACGCCCAGTTTTTTTGCGAACTCGGGCCATATTTCACTATTTAAAGTAATCAGTGCGCTTAGGAAAGGTCGGCATTCGCCGACGATCATGGCCTGGTCTACCAGTGGGTCGATCGAGATAGCGAGTTCCATATCGGCCGGTGAAATCTTTTTGCCGCTGGAGAGCACAATAATTTCTTTAATGCGACCGGTGATGTATATCCGGTCTTGTTCAATTTTGGCTTTATCACCGGTATGTAACCAACCGTCATTATCAATGATTTCTTCAGTGGCTTTTGGGTTGTTCCAATAACCCATCATAACGCACGGACCCCGGGTTAACAGTTCGTCATCAGGGCCGATTTTGACCTCGACGCCATCAAGGGGGGTGCCGACGCTGGCAGGATCGTTGTCGTCTATTCTATTGGCGCTGATAATGGGGCTGGTTTCTGTCAGGCCATAACCCTGTACCAGGTTTAATCCCAGGCCAATGAATGTTTTTGCAACATCCATTGAAAGTGGTGCACCGCCACACACTGCCAGGCGTAAGCGGCCGCCGAGTTTCGCCATAATTTTATTAGCCACCAGGGCTTTTAATATTGGCCACATCATATATGTGTTGCTGGGGTTTTGAAACCGACACCAGCCAAGTTCAACTGCTTTGTGAAACAAGCCTCGAGCCAGACCTGATTTTTGTGTTAGTTGGGTGGAAATTTTGCCATAAATGCGTTCGTAGATACGAGGCACTGAAATTAATACGGTGGGTTTTATGGTCAATAAATCTTCGCCTAGGTCTTGTACCGATCGGGCGAAGGCCACTGATGCGCCGCACATCATGGGGATGTAATAGCCTACGGTACGCTCTAGTGTGTGTGATGCAGGCAGGAATGATAAAAATATATCTTCCCGGTAAATGGCGACTCGCTGGGCGCCGCCCGCGGCATTCGCCAGAATGTTGCGGTGGCTGAGTTTTACGCCTTTTGCACGGCCAGTGGTGCCGGATGTGTAGACAATCGTGGCGAGTTCGTCGAGATTGGTGCCATTGCTCTGTAATTCGGGCTGTTGATTTTCGTAGGTTTGTATTGAATTTTCAACCCAGTCATTAAATGGCATTAAGTGCGAGAATGTTTTGCTGGGTTCGCATTTTTGTGCGCTAAGTAACCTGACTAAGCCATCGATCTGGGAGGATATTTCCGTTAAGGCCTCCAGGTCCTGTTGGCCGTCGATCAATAATAATTTAATGCCGGCATCTTGCAGTACATAGGAGATGTTTTCGACGCGATCGTTTGTATAGAGTGGAACCACAACCAGGCCCAATCCAATTGCGGCTTGTTCAAACTGCACCCATTCGGGACAGTTTTTCAGCATAATGGCTACGCGATCACCGGGCTTTAGCGATTCACTGGACAGCGCCGCCTGGATTTGGGCTACTCGATTGGCTGTTTGTTGCCAGGTGATTTCTTCCCAAGCGTTAGCGTCGGCGTTAAAATAATGATAAGCCAAATTGTTGGGCGTGCGTTTGGCCCGCTCGCGGAGTAACCCGCTTAGTGAGCCAACGGTTTCGTATTGAATTACGTCTAATGTACTAGAACTCATTACTAGCATAGTCTCTCACCACTGATAGGTGTGGTTCTTGATGCAGCTTCCAGCCTGCATCGGGTTTAAAACGGGGACCGTATTTTTCCTCAAGCTCGACCATCTGGGAATATAACTCATTCACACCGTTAGTGTCGAGGTAATGCATGGGACCGCCACGAAATGGTGCGAATCCAGTACCAAAGATCAGGCCTGCATCAACCAAGTCCGCTTCTGTTACCACTGCCTCGCGTAAACACGCAACGGCTTCATTAACAAAACGCGACATCAAACGATTTTGTATATTATCAGGACGAAAGTCGGCTTTACCGGCAGTGGACCCGACGGCCTTGCCCTTTTTGTAACGATAAAACCCCTGCCCGGATTTGCGGCCTAATTTTCCTTCCGCTATCAGTCCCTTTAGGCGCTGAGGTACTTCGACCTGACTCGTGCTGGCTAAATTTTCGGCAACGGATTGGCAAATGTCTAAGCCTACGGTGTCTGCTAATGCAAGAGGACCCATCGGCATACCAAAATCAGTTGCCGCCGCATCAATGACGGCAGGGGAGATACCTTCTGATTCGAGTAACACCGCTTCTAAAATATAGGGCATTAATACGCGATTAACCAGAAAACCTGGGGAGCTTTTTACGGGTAAGGGCAAACGGTTAATATGGCGGGTAAATGCAGCGGCTTTGGCGGTAATCTCTTTATTGGTTTGCGGTGAACTGACAATTTCCACCAGTTGCATCATTGCGACAGGATTAAAAAAGTGGATGCCCACCAGGCGGCCAGGATCTGATAAGGCCTCACTTAATGTCTCTAACGGAATGCTTGATGTATTGGTTGCCAAAAGTGCATCGGGTTTTATTACGGGTTCTATTTCGCGAAATAGAGTGTGTTTTGCCTCTTTGTTTTCGAAAATGGCTTCAATGATAACGTCAGCATGGGGTAACCCCAGGCCATTCATGTCGGGAATTAACCGATCTAACGTCGCTTGCACCAGGAAGGGGACTTTTAGTTTTTTCTTGAATAATTTATGGGCATTTTGTATGACGCGGGCAATGTTGGCTTCATGGCGATCTTGAATCGTCACCTGTAGCCCTTGTAGTGCGCACCAGGCTGCAATGTCGCCACCCATGACGCCAGCTCCGATGACGTGAACGCGTTTTGGCGACATCAGTGACTTATCGCCAATGGCTTTTAATTGGTTCTGTAAAAAGAAAACGCGTATTAGGTTTTGTGCGGTATCGCCGATCACCAGATTGGATAGGGAGGTTTCTTCTGCTTGTAACATCCGTTGGCGGTTGTTGCCGTTTTTTTCCCAAATATCGATCAGTGCATAAGGTGCAGGGTAATGTTTTTTTGCGGCTTTTTTAGCCACATTTTTGCGCAGGTACCAGGCCAGTATGGGGCGAATCATGGCATGATTGGTATACGCTTTCCAGCCCCTCAACGATTTTTGTGGAGGCCGACCTTTAATGGTTTCAACGGCGGCTTTGTGAAAATGCCGTTGAGGTACCGCATAGTCAATCATGCCTATTTTTTGTGCTGCACGGGCACTAATGGATCGCCCCGTGAGCATCAAGTCCATCGCTGCGGGAGCACCAATCAATGGTGGCAGGCGCATAGCGCCTCCAAAGCCTGGATGAATGCCTAATTTGATTTCCGGTAAGCCTAGTTTGGTGCTGGGGTCATCCACTGCAATGCGATAACGGCACGCCAGCGCCAACTCTAGTCCACCGCCCAAACAAAAGCCATGAATCAGGCAAACGCTTGGGAAGCGAAGTTTTTCGATGCGATTAAAAATCCCCTGTCCCTGGCGAATGAATTGTGCTGCTTGCTCACTACTTTTTGCTTCGGCAAGCACGCTAATGTCTGCACCGGCAATAAACCCATTTTTTTTGTCTGACAGGATAACGAGGCCACGGGTAACGCTCTCTTCAAGCTCGCGAACAATGCTATCCAGTTCATCAAGCATGGCTTTTGATAACGAATTGGTGTTTTCACCTTCTTTGTCGGCGTGTAACCAGACGATTGAATCCTTATCTATCTCAATATGCCAATGTTTATATTGTTGTGACATAGGCTGTTGTGACATAGGCTGTTGCGACATAGGTCGTTCTGACATGGGTAGTTACTCCGCTGTGGGTTGCGATGCGTTGGTTTTGCCCTCACCTGGGGTGCGGTGTTCACCCGGGGTTGTTTCGCGCTCCACTAACATGGCACCGCCTTGGCCACCGCCAATACATAGGCTCGCCATACCGCGGTGGGCTTTATTACGTTCAAGAACATGCAGCAGGTGTAGCACAATACGTGCGCCGCTGGCCCCTACTGGATGTCCGATACTAACACCTCCGCCATCCACATTCAGTTTTTCCTGATTCAAAGCGCCAATTGCAGCGCGACTGTTCAGTTCTGTGTGACAATATTCCGCGTCTTTCCAGGCTTCAATGTTTGCCAGTACCTGCCCGGCAAAGGCTTCGTTAATTTCCCAATAATCGATGTCGTCTAACGTGTACTTATGTCGTTTCAGAATGGGCGTCATGGCATGCACTGGACCTAAGCCCATTTGCGATGGGTCAAGGCCTGCCCACTCACTATCGACAATACGTCCTAGCACGGGAAGTTTAAATGTTTCCACTGTGGCCTCATTGGCCAGAATTAACCAGGCTGCACCATCGGTTATTTGTGCGCTATTCCCTGCTGTGACGTTGCCAAAATGCCGATCGAACACGGGTTTGAGCTTGGCGAGTTTTGACGCTTCGCTGTCACGGCGCAAGCCGTCATCCTGCTGATAAAAATTACCTTCGGTGTCGTACAGGGTTTCGATTTCGTCAAGCCAGCCCTGATCGATGGCGTTAGCGAGCCGTTGATGGCTGCGTACCGCATAATTATCCATGTCTTCGCGGTTAATACCAAAACGATTGGCTATAATTTCCGCAGTTTGTCCCATTGAAAGTCCCACGACCGGGTCTGTTAGACCCCGCAGCAAGCCAATAATGGGTTGCAAATGAGCGGGCCTTAATTTTCCTAATGCTTTTGCCCGTGCGCCAAAGGTGCGTGCAGAGGCCCATTGCCCCAGCCAATTTACCATCGACGTTGCCAATAATACCGGAGCATGACTCATGGCTTCAACGCCACCGGCGAGGACTAAGTTGGAGCGGCCCAAGGCTATGTTTTGTGCAGCGCTATCCAATGCCTGCAATCCTGAAGCGCAATTGCGCTGCACGGTCCAGGCGGGAACGTGCTGGTCGCAACCCAGGCGCAGTGCGGCAATGCGGGCAATATTTGCTTCATCAGGCCCTGGCATTACGCACCCCAACACGACTTCGTCGATGTCACTGGCATCAAAGGGCATACGCGCCAGGAGGGGGCGTGCGGTCGCGACCGCCAGGTTTACTGCTGTAAATGGTCCCGTTTTGCCTCTGGCTTTTAAAAAAGGTGATCGACTGCCGTCGACCACGTAGACATCGTGTAATGCTTTACGTTTTTGTGGCATTTAGGCTGTCTCCCTTGCTTCTCCTGGTTCTCTCGTTTTTTTTGCGGCTTTTGTCGATGGTGCTGCTGTTTGTTGCTGGCCAAATTCGGAGGGATCAAATTCATCCACTCCCAGTGCCTCGCGTTGCGCTAAATCTGCTGTGTTCAATAAATCTACATCTTTTGAGTCGATGAGCTGTTCGGCGAGTGCCTCGCTTATCTGTTGTTCTCGATGGTACGATTTTACTTTTCCTGATTGCAATGCTGAACGTAATTTTTTTTCTGCGGCCGAGGCCTCAATAATACATTTTAGCGCATGTTCGAGGCGAGCCAGTGGCTCTTTTTCAAGGTCTGCCTCATGGTTAGGCAGGAATACCCCTCGCGTTAAGCGGTCTCGGGCCGCTGAAGGGTTTAGTAAAATAGTTGCAACGGCATGACCTAGGGCATCGCTGGGTCCTGAAAAAGATTTGCCAAGTGGGAATACGATGCGTCGTACTAGCCACGCGACAGGCCGGTTGGGAAAATTAATCAAAAACCGGTCCAGGCTTTGTTGCATTTCGCGCAATGAATAATCACACCACCAGCGAAGCAGTGGTAAGTCATCTTGTTGTTGTCCCGGCTCGTTTCCCTGGTCATAGTAGCGTTTTAACACAGCAGAGGTTAAATACAGATGACTCAATATGTCAGCTAAGCGACCTGATAGTTTTTCCTTGCGTTTTAGATCGCCGCCCAGCACTAAAATAGCGATATCGCTAACAAAGGCAAAGGCGGATGAAAATCGGGTTAAATGGCGGTAATAAACCGCACTAGCACCTTTTTCGGGTGATTTGACAAAGCGCGCTCCGGTAAGGCCCAAAAACAAGGCCCGTAAAGCATTGCTAATGGTAAAACCCACGTGGGCAAAAAAAGCTTGGTCAAAAGCGCGTGATGCTTTGTTAGCATTGGTCTCTTTGGCGGCTTCCATTTCCTTTAAAACATAAGGGTGACACCGGATTGCACCCTGGCCAAAGATGATTAAGCTGCGGGTAAGAATATTGGCGCCCTCTACGGTAATGCTAATGGGGACGGATTGATAAATACGCCCGAGGTAGTTTCTCGGGCCGAGGCATATACCGCTGCCGCCCTGGATGTCCATGGCATCTGACACTACCGTGCGCATGGCTTCAGTAAGGTTGTATTTGACGATGGCTGATACTACCGAGGGGCTTTCTCCGGCATCGATTGCCGTTGCCGTTAAGGTGCGGGCAGCATCCATCATATATGATGTGCCACCTATTCGTGCTAAAACTTCTTCGACGCCCTCAAAGCGTCCAATCGATGTTTTGAATTGTTTGCGTACATGCGCATAGGCACCTGTGGCGCGGCAGACTAATTTACCGGCACCCGTACTCAGTGCGGGTAACGAAATTGATCGGCCTGCGGCCAAGCATTCCATTAACATACGCCAACCCTGTCCTGCCCGCTGTCGACCACCGATGATCCAGTCGATAGGAATGAAGACATCTTTACCACTGTTTGGGCCATTTTGAAAAACACTGTTTAGTGGGAAATGGCGTTTGCCAATGTCGACGCCTGCGGTGTCGGTGGGGATGAGGGCACACGTGATGCCGAGGTCTTCCGTGTTGCCCAATAAATGATCAGGGTCATAGAGTTTAAATGCCAGTCCGAGTACGGTGGCGACCGGTCCCAGTGTGATATAGCGTTTTTCCCAGTTCAGACGAATTCCTAGTACATTTTTTTCACCGTCGAACTCGCCTTTGCAAATCACGCCGGTATCGGTCATGGCGGCGGCGTCACTCCCGGCTTCGGGTGAGGTAAGGGCGAAACAGGGGAGTTCCTCTCCTTTGGCTAGGCGATGCAGGTAACGTTGCTTTTGTTCTTCGGTGCCATAACGTAACAGTAATTCAGCGGGGCCTAACGAGTTAGGTACCATGACTGTGACGGCGGCTGTGATTGAGCGTCCTGCCACCTTCGTGACGACGGAGGAGTGAGCTTGGGCAGAAAACTCCAGTCCGCCATAGCGTTTTGGAATGATCATGCCTAAAAAGCCATTGTCTTTAATAAACTGCCAAACCTCGGGTGATAAATCATAATCATGCTGCGTGGTACGCCAGTCATCGATCATGCGGCATAATTCTTCTACAGGTCCATCAATAAAGGCTTTTTCTTCCGGACTAAGCAGTGGTGCCGGTGTGTTTAATAGGGTTTGCCATTGTGGTTTTCCGCTAAATAATTCGCCGTCCCACCAGACATTGCCAGCGTTGAGTGCTTCACGTTCGGTTTGTGACATGCTGGGGATAATTTTACGAAATAGCGTTAACACGCGGTTGCTGATTAAAGTGCGGCGTAGGGGGACCACGTTGAGTGTCACCGCAATAGCGAGAAAAATAACCCAGGTAACGCTTTGTGCAAAGATTGAAGGATGCGCAAACTGACTCCATAGAATGAGTGCTGCGGCCACAATTGCGCTGCTGGTGAGTAATGGTGTTCTAAAATAAAATAGTGCCCACAGGAGGGCAGCCAGTATTAGCAGGGAGATCAATAAGCTCATAGCAGCCTTCTTTTAGTTTAATGAAAGTAAGTTAGTTTTTACCCGTCGCGGTGTGTTCAGCGTTGGGAGGGGTGTCTGTATTAACAATTGCATTTTGCTGCAGTTGGTTAGATTCACTTTGTCCCGTTGTGTTCACTGTGTTTTTTTGGTTATTTTGAGTGCTATCAGTCGTTGTGTCGGTATTTTCGGGCATGATTGGCGCAATATAACAGTCGTTTTCATCATTACAAATAACGCCTTCTTTATCCCAAGGGAGGTTTTTGTATACCGCCAGGTCATTAAGACCTAATACGGGGTATTTTACAATGTCAAAATAGGGCGAATAATCAAAATCGCTTGGTGTGAACAAGCGAGTATTTCGTTTAAAAAACAGCAGGCCGTTTTCGGTTTTGTGTATCACGGGCAGGATAGGGAAATGCACATCGCTAAACGCATTTGCTATCATCGTTGAGCATACCGTGCGTGTGGACTCGCCAGCATGGTGTTCAAACAGGCTTGAACGCCAGCGGCGTGGCAGTATGCCGTACGGCAGTAAGAAACGCCCAAGATCGATTAACTGGCGTACGTCGTACTCGAGCCCTAAATGATTTGTTGCATTTTTGATTACATTTTGAGCATCCAGCCGCGATAAACCGGTGGGGCGACAAATGCGTAAATGATCGTTGGCATATTTTTTAAGAGGGGTAATGATGGTGCCCTCCCCCAATAAAGGCTCAATAATCAATTGATCTTCGGGGTCGCCGTCATATAACCAACTGACATGTTCACGCACGTTCATGTCTTCTATGTCTACTATACGTCCAATATAGAGCGCTGAGTGCGTCCAAACACTTTGGGTGATGGTTTTTATAACGTCACTAACGCGTGATCGACCTTCAACCAATAGTACATCACAAGGCCTGATTTCAAAACTCAGTCGGTCAAAATCGCAAGGCGGTGTGCCACTAGGCTCATGCTCATGGATTAACCATTGAATAATTTTATGTCCTAGCCATTTGATGGGATTAAATAGGGTGACTTTCATTTATTCCAGCGCAATTCGTTTTCGGGGTTCGTTGTTGAATGATGGTTTGACTCTATATTTAACTATAGTTTAGCTACGCGTAGGTATAATCACAGTTTGAGCAATCTGTCATGGGCTTGAGCTTATAATTGTGTGGTTATTGTTTGTGGTCATTTATGGGCTTATTGCTCGTGTATCCACATGTTCAGGTTTAGGTTTCAACCCGGGTTAATCAAGCGAATGTTTTGTCGTATTGCATATTTCACGCCACTGCCTTTGCCTTATGGGGCGCATCCGGCGCGCATCGAATAGTTGCCCAGAGTCGCAGTTAGGGCTGCATTATTATTGAACGTATGTTGATCAGGTTTCGGTGTTGCGTGGCTCTGGTGATTGAACAAGATCGATTTGCGGCTCTGTACTTAATTTATTTAAAACAACGTGATACTGAGTTTAACACGCTCTTGGTGGTTTGCGGTGTTAATTTAATTGATGGCTTGGATTCTTGTGTTGCAAGTACTGGGGTACAAGTATTGAGTTACCAGGGCTGTGTTACCTTAGTATAGGTTTCGTGGGGTTTTGTCGTTGTGCTTTCTTTTCATGGTGTTTTTCATTAGATAATGTTTATGGGGTAATGGATGACATGCTCGCTTGTGTTGATTCCGTTACATTAACAATGGTTTTGAAATCCATGTGACCTTTGAAGTGCACCGTCTGAACATGGACCTTATCCCCGCGGGGGGTCAGGACTTTAATGATGCAATCACCACAGTCTCCCAGGCAATTGTTGTATATTCGACGGTTATTGCAATAATACTGCTGCTTTGCGGTAGGTAATAAACGAATTCTAGCAAAATCGGTTACATCCATTCCCGTAACGATTTTGTTCAAAAATATGGCATTGATGACAGAATAGGATTTTGATGCAAAATAATGGGCGGTGTCCTCTTGCTGTCTTGGGCGTTGTTGCACAACAGTTGGGTTATTGCCTTTTCCCTTCAAATAATACTGAGTCTTGTCCGTGAGAAGTACTGCGGCACAAATACCGCAATTGTCATGGCATGCGTTTACAGATAGCCCGTCACACCAGTGAAAGGTAGGGTATTTATGGCTGCCATGGGGGTCGGTTTTTGTGGCGACCCTGGTTTCCAGTAAACTCATGCCTACGACCACATTTCCCGCGATAACATCGTTGTAGTATTCCGTTGGCAACGCTGCCTGCTCGGGGGAGGCATAAGGTTTATCGGGGTAATTTTTTTCGAGCCAACGGTCTTCGGTGATTTTTTGCTGTCGAATGTCAACATCACCGGTGCAGGCACCGATGTGATGAATGAGGGTAAGTAGGATCAATATCCGCAGGATACTCAGCGATTTACTCATTATGCTATATCGTAATCTTCTATCGTAATATTGGCTTGAAAAAGCTTGGCCTGAAACCATTCGGTTATTATGCGGGTTAACGGTTCTCGTTGCTCGCTTATATTTAGTTGCACCGACCATAGGTTCGAACGCCATTGTCATTGAGTGCGATTGTCATTGAATATCATCGTTATTAAATCCCATAGTAATTACGGTCAATTGGGAATATTATCGTATGTATTGTAGTACAGCTAATTTGGCAGACTTATTGGTGCCAGCAAAGGCGTTGATCAATAAAAAACGTTTTAACCGGTTGGTTGGCTGTGGTTGTATTGTCATCGATATTTCACGCGAGAATAATCAATAATTATGTTAGTTGAAACAGTTATTGCTGCAACATTGACTTACGGGCTGATGTTGCTGGCATTTTATTACTATCGGGTGCGTGTGTTTCATGTGAGTGTCATGGTGCTGATCGTATTGTTTGATATCGCGATGCCATTTTATTTATATATGACCCATGACTGGAAGGCGCGTCTCATTGATGACGGTGATATCTTTTCGTTTTTATTATGGACTCACTTTGGTTTGCTCATCGCTTTATTCGTGCTTTATTTTGTGCAAATTGCGGCAGGACGCAGGCTGCTGCGTGGGGATCAGGCGGTGCGGGATGAGCACAAAAATGTAGCCAAAGGTTTATTGCTGGTAAGAGCGTTAGTGATTATGAGTGGTGCGTTGTTGGTGCAGGCAGAGACTGTGTAGTTTTATACGCCGTGTAGTTGTAAGTTGTACCCGCCAAGAAATTTGTGAAAAACAAGACAGGGAATCGCGATGCTCCCTGCCTTGTCGTTATCGGCGCGCAGTGAGGCTGTGGCCAGTTATGCGCGCTTCTTCTCTATCATTTCGTGGATCAATGGCGTGAGGATAATTTCCATGGCAAAGCCCATTTTACCACCAGGAATAACGATGGTGTTGGGGCGGGACATGAATGAGTTGTGAATCATATTTAACAGATAAGGGAAGTCTGTTTGATTGGCATTGCGAAAACGAATGACGATATAACTTTCATCTGGCGTGGGTATGTCACGCGCAATAAATGGGTTGGAGGTGTCCACGGTTGGTACACGCTGAAAATTTATATGGGTGCGTGAAAATTGGGGGGTGACATAACGAACATAGTCGTCCATACGGCGTAAGATCGTGTCAACAATCGCGTCGGCGGAATAACCTCGTTGGGCATTATCACGGTGGATTTTTTGAATCCATTCGAGGTTAACGATAGGTACAACGCCAATTAACAGGTCGACTAATTCTGCTACATTTGCAGTGTCTGTTTTAACACCACCATGCAGCCCTTCATAAAATAGCAGGTCGGTGTCTTTCGGGATTTCCTGCCAAGGGGTAAATTGACCCGGTGCCAGCCCTTCCCAAGATTCGGCTTCTTCATCGCTGTGTAAATAATAGCGTCGTTTGCATAAGCCTGTTTCTGAATATTGTGCAAAGGTTTCTTGCAGCTTATCGAATAAATTTGCTTCCGGGCCAAAATGGCTGATGGTTTTACCGTCAGCGGCATAGCGAGCAATCGCGGTTTTCATTTCCTGGCGGTCGTAGCTGTGGTAGCTATCCCCTTCAATAACCGCGGGAACGATATCTTCGCGACGAAATATATGTTCAAAAGCATTCTTTACCGTGGTTGTTCCAGCCCCAGATGAACCGGTTACGGCAATAATTGGATGTTTTACCGACATTAACAGTCTCCTAAATGTTTTTTAAAGATGTAATACTTAATAATTCGATTGTTATTGTTATTGTTAATTATTGTTGTTTTGCGATTTATATACCGTTGTACAAACCACACCTAAAATGAACCGCGCTTTATAAGTCACACCTCATAAGCCACGTCTTATAAACCACGTCTCATAAACCACAGGTAATTGTATAAATTAACCTGATTGCTAGTCGTTGGCAGTGTTAAGTGGGACCGGTTTTCTGATTTTTATTTTCAGGCCCAGGGATTGGTGTCGTCAATATCGCCGCCCATCATCACTTGTTCCGCGGTGGACCGCGAATCATAGCGTGTTCTTGAGGCCCGTTCAAGATCTGGCTAATGGGCCAATGTTGGCCTCAATATTTAGGGTAATCCAACAATGTGGGTTAATGCGGCGTATATTTCAATATGATCGATGGGGGTTTTGCTGAGGGTGCGCGCCTTCAGGTTAAGCGCAGTGAAATGACTTTTGGTGGGTCTAGCCGCTAATCTTAGGTGTTTCTGATTTTGTAAGATATTGTTAATGAAGGGTTTGATGGTTTTTATTGCTTAACCTGACGGGACTTAAAACCCGGTGACATATTTAATGAAAGTCCTTGGATATATTTTCGAGTACCATGTTTTCCATCCATACATAGGCTTCGTCAACTCCGGATTGGTTAAACAGAATCATGAGGACTACCCATTTTAATTGGGTTAATTCGATTTCCTCAGGTTCCAAGGCCATCGCTCGGTCGATAATATGTTCCCGGCTGGTGGCATCAATGACGCCCATTTGCTCTAAAAAATGTAGAAATCCCTGGCATTCCACATCAAGTTTTTTGGCTTCAGTTTCGTGAAAGACCCGAATAGTGTTCGTAGAATGGCGTACAGACGAGGTTTCATCTTGCAGGCGTACCAGCCCCTCAAGCCATTCAAATGCTTTGGCGATGTGAGTTTTTTGGAATCCGGCATCGCTTAACTGTGCTTTTAGTTGCTCAGGATCGGTTTGTTTGGCGCTTTCTTCGTCCAGATAATTTTCAAATAAATACATCAGGACATCAAATACTGTCTGCTTCATGGATAAATCCCCGTTTTATAATCTTGAGTAAAGCCCGCCTCGGGACTGAATGTGGCCGCTTAACTCCATTGACACCAGCATGGAGGAAATGCTCTCTGGCGTCAATCCAGATCTTGCTACCAGGGTATCAATGGAAACCGGGTCAAACTCGATGAAACCAAGGAGCGTGAGTTGTTGTGCTGACAGCATATGTTGGCTTGGAGTGTCGCTGTCTTTATTTAAACTATTGTTTTTAATTGTTATATTCTCCGTTGATGGCGAGGGGGATGAATGCGGGTATCTACGGGAAATGATCGGGGCTAATTCGTGTAAAACATCGTTACCCGTTTCCACTAATTTGGCTCCCTGGCGAATCAAGGCATGACAACCCTTGGCCAATGGGTTGTGAATGGAGCCAGGTATTGCGAACACTTCACGCCCTTGCTCCATGGCCTGTTTGGCGGTGATTAATGATCCACTTTGTATTGCTGCCTCGACCACCAAGGTACCCGAGCTTAGGCCGCTAATAATGCGATTGCGTCGTGGAAAATGATGTGTTGCCACCCGGGTGCCAATGGTATATTCAGATACTAATGCCCCTTCCTGGATTATTTTTTCTGCTAATGCTTTGTTTTTAGAAGGATAAACATAGTCCAGGCCGGTGCCCGCCACTGCTATGGTCAGGCCGCTGCCTGCTAAGGCACCCTGGTGGCTGGCGGTATCAATACCTAATGCCATACCACTGGTAATAATTAAGCCTGCCAGTGATAGATGTTTCGCAAATTCGGCGGCAGTTTCTTGGCCCTGGTGGCTAGGGTTGCGGCTGCCCACCATAGCTAATTGGGGGTAGTGTAATAATTCTGGATCGCCTTGTACAAAAATCAAGGTGGGTGGATCGGCGATTTCCCGCAGCTGGGCGGGGTAATGGGATGCTGTTATCGGGATAATGAAGCAACTGGGTTGCTGTGACCAGGCAAGGTCGTTATCAATTGCCGACCAGTCCGGCTGGCGCAAATAGGCGCGGGTTTTTTCGCTTAACTGTAAATGTTCAAAAAGCTTGTGTTGCCCTTGGCTGAGTAAGTCAAAGGGGTTTATTGATTGTTCGGTTAGCATTTGAACTTTAGCAGGCCCTATGCCGGGGGCTCGATGTAGGGCGAGCCAGTTTTTTAAGTCACTGGAATTTTCTTCAATAGTCGTGGGCATAGAGGTGGTTTCGTCGTTGTGGGCGGCAGCGTATCGTTGTCAACCGAGCAAGTACAGGGGGCCGAATAACCTTTTGCAGGAGAAAGGGTATTATAAAAGAGCTGTTATTTCAAACTAGGCGATGATTTGCCGCGAAGTATATAAATGCTCGTCGTGCTGTAGGGGCAAGACCCAGCGGAGGTGACTCAGAGGAAACCACAAGGCTAATGTAAGTCCGTAATGGGGTGGCTTGTACGGCGAAACACAGACTGAGTGAGGGTGTGTTTCGCCGAATACTATTTGGGGCGTTTATGCTTAGGGGTTGCGTACATAATCATAGACGCGCATATCGCGTTGAGATTCCATTACCATTGCATAGCTGACTAGGTCAAATGAACGTATTACCATGACAATACCCGCACGCACATCGGGTAGGGAGACATACTCTCCTCCTTTACCGGCACGTGGGTCGCGGATTTTGGCTCCTGTTTGAAAAACGGCCAGTACATGGCCTGTTTCGATGCCGTCATTCTCTCCCTTATTAATTACAACGGTTTGAAACTGGCCAATGCGGGAGACACCGTCCATTACGTCGATAATCTGACCTTCAATAGGGCTATCGGGTGGGTGGGGGATAAAGGTTTGGTCAAACCCATAATCTTTTTTGGGTAACAGCCGGTCACCTACAATAACTTCGCGAGTGGATTCAATAATAAGCAATGTAGAGGGGTCTCCAAAATTTTCAACCACGGCATCCGCAACATGGATAGCTTCATAACCAAGTATATCCCCCGGTTTGGCATCTTCATTTTGGTACGGATCGCCAATGCGTATTACGCTGTAATTTGCTTCCGAGCCAGAAATCAGTCCGCGGACATAAATATTATCGCCTTTTCCTGCAATGAGGTGTTGGTCGGAACTGGCAATAATGTAAGCCGCGTTATTAATTTCACGTTCGCTAATGACCTGGGGTTGTCCGAGGAATTGCTGGATGGCATTAAGTGGGATCGTGGAGATAGGGGCATCAACCCGGGTTGCGCGCACTTTTGGAGATAACTTCACGGTTGGTTGGCCGCGATCGACTTTCAGCATTGGTCGGCCTTGTTCGTCGTAAACCAACGAAACCACATCGCCAGGGTAGATAAGATGGGGGTTTTTGATTTGTGGATTAAAGCTCCAGACTTCCGGCCAACGCCATGGGGTTTCTAAAAATCGCGCGGATATATCCCATAAGGTGTCGCCTTTTACGACGACATAACGGTTTGGGTGGTCAGGGCGAAGGGCAATTTCATCCGCAATGACGGAGCCCAACATTATGATTCCGGTGATAAAAATGACAAGTTTTCTGATCAACATAATGACTCTTTTCAATGCTTGCAATTAGTTGGAGTGTAGTCGAAACCCCGTTTAGACACCAGCGATGCGTGATACATAATGAAGCATGTTGGTGGTTTCGTAATCAATTATTGTCGGATAATGGATAATAAATGGTGGTTTGATTTCCATTTTAAAATTCGGTTTCGGTGCCGTGCGTGACATATAGCGGCCGCTTGCTCTAAAAGTGCCTTGGTTAACATGTTCGAAAGCTCATCCAAGATAACGGTCCAATACGCCCTAACTTAAGGAAACAGTCTGTCTTGGTCTTGTCGACGATAGGGGGGCAGGGTGCCTGAAATATGATCAATACAGCTACTTTAGGGGCCCACTTAATTGGCCAAGGTGCTGCCATCTGTAAGTCATGCGACCGCGAATTCTGCGTTTAATGTCGTTGATTCTGCTCAAGTGATAAGAATTTAGTATAATTTAGTATAATATTGGTCATTGAATCAAAATGTTTGTGTGACTGAACGTACTATTGTGACCAATTATGTAAAGTAATAGCGGAATTTATCATGGCGATATTGAATATACTGCATTATCCTGACCCGCGTCTGCGCAAAAAGGCGCTTTTTGTCGATAAAGTCGATGATGCGATTAAGCAGTTAGTGGATGATATGTTTGAAACGATGTATCAGGCACCGGGCATTGGCCTGGCGGCCACCCAAGCGGACATTCAAATGCGCATCATTGTTATCGATATATCCGAGCATAAAAATGAACCGCTTTGTTTTATCAATCCGGAAATTATACAAAGCGATGGTTTTGATGAAATGGAAGAGGGGTGTTTATCCGTGCCGGGTATTTATGAGAAAGTGGAGCGTGCAGATCAGATCTTGGTACGCGCACTGGACCGTGAAGGTGAGTCATTTGATACCCAGGCCAGCGGTCTGTTAGCCGTCTGTATTCAGCATGAGATGGATCACTTGGAGGGTAAGTTGTTTGTTGATTATCTCTCTGAGCTTAAGCGGCAGCGAATTCGTAAAAAAATGGATAAACTGCGACAAAAAACCATGTAATAAAAACCATGTAATTATACCTTTAGCAGGCTTCTACCAGAATTTCTGTCAGAATAAAGAAGCTATAAAGGAAGACGTTCATACCATTTTGTTATCATTTTTATCATCACTAACCGGGCTAATTAAATAGGCGACACCGACATTGGCATCCCCATTGAAGATAATATTTGCCGGCACGCCTGAGTTTGCTGCAGTAAGCCTGGACGCACTACTGGGTTCAGAGCACCAGGTTTGTGCTGTGTACACTCAGCCTGATCGGCCGGCAGGGCGGGGCCGCAAATTAATCCAGAGTCAGGTCAAGCAATTGGCGCTAGCGAAGGATATCAGCGTTTTTCAGCCAGTATCACTAAAGCAGGCAGAAGCGCAGCAAGCGCTGGAGTGTTTACAGGCCGATTTGATGATTGTTGTAGCCTATGGTTTGATATTGCCCTCGGCAGTGCTCCAGGCACCGCGTTTCGGCTGCCTCAATGTCCATGCCTCTTTGTTGCCACGTTGGCGTGGCGCAGCGCCGATTCAACGGGCTATTTTAGCCGGTGATAAAGAAACCGGTGTTACGATCATGCAAATGGATGAGGGGTTGGATACTGGTGCTATGCTGCGTAAAGTCACTACGCCTATTACTGATGAGGATACTGCTCAAACCCTGCATGATCGGTTGGCCCACATGGGTGCCGACGCGTTACTTGATACGCTAACGTTATTTGCGACAGATGAGCGCCATTATACACCAGAGGCCCAGGACGATAGTCAGGCCACTTATGCTGACAAGTTGCATAAGGCAGAAGCAAAAATCAATTGGCAGCAAAGTGCCATTGAAATTCATCGTATGATCCGGGCATTTAATGCCTGGCCGGTGGCGCAAACTAGCATAGGTGAGACGATAGTGCGAATCTGGAATGCCGATGTTTTAGTGTCTAGTGATTCGGTTCCCACTGACGCACCGGTAGGAGCGGTGATCGCCGAAACCAAGCAGGGGATTGATGTGTTAAGCGGTGATGGCATCTTACGAATAACGAAACTGCAAATGCCAGGGGGGCGTCCATTACCTGTTGGTGATTTTCTCAACGCCAAAAGTCTTGCCGGAAGTATTTTTAATTAATTGTTACGATATTTCTCACTATCCTTATATCGATCATCGTTTAATCATTGTTTTTAATGATCATTGCTTAATAACCATTGTTTAGTAACCACTGTTTAATCATCATAATATAGTCATTACCTATGAAAGCCCGAGCCCTAGCAGTAAAAGTACTTAGTGACGTTATGTCATCGGGGCAATCCTTAACCCGCGTGATTACTTCCCGTTCCAAAGCGTTAACGGATACCACGGAACAGGCATTGTTGCAGGAGTTAAGTTACGGGGTGTTACGCTGGTGGCCTGTGTTAGAAGCGACCAGCAAGCGTTTGTTATCAAAGCCCATAAAATCCAAAGACAGCGATATACAAACGGTGATTTTAATTGGCCTGTATCAGTTGATGTATATGCGTATTCCTGATCATGCGGTTGTATCTGAAACCGTTAAAGTCTGTGTACAGTTAAAAAAGCCATGGGCAAAAAATCTTGTTAATGCGGTATTGCGTAGTTATCAACGGCAGGCCGAGGAAATTGATAAGGCCGTCAAATCCAGCGACCCTGTATGCTATGCGCATCCGGACTGGTTGCTTGACCGTATAAAAACTGCCTGGCCGATGCATTGGCAGCAGATCGCTGATGCCAACAATGCCAGGCCGCCGATGGTGTTGCGTGTTAACCGTCGTTTGACGGATCGGGATGACTACGTGAAAACGCTTAAAAGTCAAGATATTGTAGCATCGGCGTTGCCACTGGCAGAGCAGGCTATTATGTTGGAAACTCCACGACCTGTAACTAAACTGCCGGGATTTGAAAATGGCTTGGTTTCTGTGCAAGATACGGCGGCGCAATTGGCGGCGAATTTATTAAATCCGCAGCCTGGTGAGCGTGTACTGGATGTTTGCGCCGCACCCGGAGGGAAAACAGCCCACATCCTGGAGTTACAGCCAGCCTTAACGGCGTTGGTAGCGCTGGATATAGACCCGGTACGGTTGACCAGGATTGACGAAAATCTAACACGATTGGGGCTACAGGCAACGCTGAAAGAGGGGGATGCATCACGCCCTGGTTTTCTGGGTGGATCTGTCAATGATGGGGGGGAGACACAGTTTGACCGGATTTTAGTGGATGCGCCTTGTTCTGCGACAGGCGTAATTCGTCGTCATCCCGATATCAAGTGGTTGCGAAGGCCTGAAGATATCGCGCAATTGGCTACGGTGCAGCAACAAATATTGCAGGCGGTCTGGCCCTTATTGGCGGCAGGGGGTATGCTTTTATACGTGACTTGTTCGGTGTTGCCTGAAGAAAACGTTAACCAGATCAGGGCTTTTCTAGCAGCCCATGGCGATGCAGAACATGTACCGATAGAGGCCAATTGGGGGCATCTTTGTGAATTCGGTCGACAGCTGCTGCCAGGGGACAATGATACGGATGGGTTTTATTACGCATGTTTGACAAAGCACTAGCCGTTGTAGCACCACCTGCCAAAGTCTTTGTTGCCGTATCCGGCGTCAAAGGGCAGGCGTTGCTGGTTCGTGTTATTTTTGTATGCCTGTTCTTTATTAACTCAGTTAGCATGGCTGCGGGGTTTACGATACCCAGAGCTGAAATCGTATTAACGGATAAAGTTTATCACCTGAATGCAAGCCTGGAGTTTGATTTTAGTGATGAGGTGCTTCAGGCCATCAACAATGGTGTGCCGTTGGTGTTGGTATTGGATATTGAATTTTTGAGGCTGCGTCAGTATCTTTGGAACCAGGAAGTGGCTACCTTGGAGCAACGCTTTCAGCTGGACTATCACGCGCTGAGTGAGCAGTTTGTCGTGCGCAACCTGAACAGTGGAGCGCAGTTTACTTTTTTCTCTTTAACGGCCGCATTGCTGAAAATTGGCGAAATTCAGCGTCTTCCCATCATTGATGAGCAGCTGTTGTTTGCCGATGATGATGAAAATATTTATGCCCGGATACGCACGCGCATAGAATACGATGCGTTGCCGGTTCCCTTGCGTATCAATGCGTTAATTTCCAAAAGCTGGTGGCTTAGTAGTGTCTGGCTAAAGCTGGATCTTTAGCCGAGCGTGCTAATTGGAATAAAAAACGTATTTCATATACCGCACAACGGATGATTTAAGTTAAGCATGTCTGAAGTAACATTATTGCTAAAGCGAGTCTCAGACAGTTTTTTTCCGGTCGTGGTGATGGGGCTGTTCTTGGTGCTGTCACTAACGTTGCTGAGTGCAGCCACAAAAAATACCGCTCAATTTGACCGTTTGCACCTGGTTTTGGTCATTATTAATGCCTTAGGGTTGATCGTGCTCGTTGGCCTGATTGGGGTTAATTTAATTCGCCTGATTCGGCAGTATCGTCTTAAGGTGGTTGGCTCACGGCTCACGGCAAGGCTGGTTATTATCTTTGTTGTGTTATCGGTAGCGCCAGTGTCAGTGGTTTATTATTTTTCACTTGGGTTTCTACAGCGTGGTATCGATAGCTGGTTTGATGTGAGGGTAGAGGGTGCAATGGAAGATGCACTGGAGTTAAGCCGCTCATCGTTGGATTTACGGATCAGAGAGCTGCTTAAGCAAACGCGTTTTATGGCGCAGAGCCTGTCTCATGAACCGGACTCCACCGTGTTACTTACCCTTAATGATTTGCGTGGTGAAAGTAATGCTACCGAGCTGATTTTGCTGACCACTGCAGGGCGGATTATCGCGTCAAGCAGTATTGAGTCTACCGCAATTATCCCCAATAGGCCGGATGAGTCGATATTATCCCAGGTAAAACAAAATGACAGTTATGCGGGGCTGGCTCCCGTTGGTGATTTGGGGTTGCAGATTCGTATTGCTATTGGCATTGACTCCTTCGACGGTACTGAGGCGAAGCGAGTGCTTTACGCGCTATACCCCATTGCGGAACGGCTCAGTTTACTGGCCGATAGCGTGCAGTCGGCTTATGGCCAGCATAAGGAATTGATCTATTTAAGGCAGCCCCTTAAAAACAGTTTTACCTTGACCTTGTCATTAGTGTTATTGGTGAGTTTGCTGACGGCGGTTTGGGCGGCATTTTTCTCAGCGCAACGTCTGGTCGCCCCTATTCGTATCCTGGCAGTGGGTACCAGGGCGGTTGCTGCGGGTAACTATGACAAAAAATTGCCCGTAACAAGTAATGATGAGCTGGGTTCCCTGGTGCAGTCTTTTACTGATATGACCACCAGTATTTCAATGGCACGTGATCAGGCATTACGCAGCCAGCAACAGGTGGAGCAGGAAAGAGCGTATTTGCGTGCCGTGTTAGGACGCCTTTCGTCTGGGGTTATCACCTTGGATAAAGAGCTTAGGATACGGGTTGCTAACAGTGCTGCGAGCCAGATACTGCAAATTGATATGGATCGCACAATTGGCAGTCGCTTGAAAGTGGTGAAAGCCTATGGTCATTACTTGAAGGAGTTTGTTGAAGTGTTGACGCGTAACCTCAATGACAGCGCGGGTGAGTGGCATGAGGAGGTGTCAGTATTTCGCAAGCAAGATCATAAAATTTTGATGTGTCGTGGGGCAGAGCTACCCTCTGATGAGGCTAATCGCGCCGGTTTCGTTGTTGTGTTTGATGATGTTACCAACTTAGTGCAGGCTCAGCGAGAGGCCGCATGGGGGGAGGTGGCGCGACGCTTGGCCCACGAAATAAAAAATCCGCTAACCCCCATTCAGCTGTCTGCAGAGCGATTGCGGCGTAAATACCTGCATACCATGAACGCAGAGGACGCTAAGGTGCTGGACAGGTCCACCCACACCATTGTGCAGCAAGTGGAGTCCATGAAGGAAATGGTCAAGGCCTTTTCTGAATACGCAAGAGTGCCTAAGTTGCAGTTGCGCTCACTCCATGTGGGGAGTTTGTTAAGTGAAGTATTGGATCTTTATCGGGATGATGAGTCGAGTATTACATTTACCATGAGCATTGGACCGGAGTTGCCGGCAGTGGAGGCGGATCCTGGGCGTATTCGCCAGCTATTACACAACCTCATTAAGAACGCCATTGAGTCCACACGAAAAAGCAAAGAGGCAAAAATTTTATTATCAGTCGAACATGTTGTAGGTGAAACTCAAGACGTTGTTGAGTTAAGGGTGATTGATAATGGCCCTGGTATACCTGAGCGATTAATGGATAATTTGTTTGAACCCTATACCAGCACGAAGTCCAAAGGTGGTGGGCTTGGGCTGGCTGTTGTAAAACGTATCGTGGAAGAGCATTCCGGTAGTGTTTTTGCCAATAATCGTCTAGAAGGTGGTGCGTGCATTGTGGTGCGTTTACCGACCGCTAGTGATGAGAAGCGGTCGCCAAAAAAGCGTTCAAATGTCAGTGCGTCGGCCGATAACCCCCCGCATGACCATGACGGGGAGGGAAGTGTAAAGGCATGAGCTTGGTTTACATTGCGTATTTATATTAAGCCTTGTTCTTAAATTTTTTAAGTAAAGGCACATGCTAACTAAACAATAATAGCAGAGAGAATCACAGTGAAATCACACATATTGGTTGTTGATGATGAACCGGATATCCGGAGTCTTGTAAAGGAAATTCTGGAAGATGAAGGTTATGCTGTTGCCGTTGCTAAAGATGGCGAGGCTGCCAGAGCGGCGATTGAAACCAGAATGCCAAATTTGATATTGCTGGATATATGGATGCCTGATGTAGACGGTATCACATTGTTGAAAGAGCTGTTTGATGTGAATCATATCAGTTGCCCCGTGATTATGATGTCAGGACATGGGACCGTGGAAGCCGCGGTAGAGGCAACCCGCCTAGGGGCATTTGATTTTATTGAAAAGCCTCTTTCTCTGTCAAAATTACTGGTAACTGTGGAAAGCGCCCTGGCAAGCGGTCAGTCCATGGTGAGTCAGAACGTGACCCGCCACGAGGTGTTACAGGCTGTCGAAATAGTAGGGAAAAGCGCTTATGTGAAGGAGTTGATTGAGGAGCTGGATCGATGTGCTAGCCATGATGTTACTGTGTTGTTCAGTGGTGAGCCAGGGTCGGGGAAAACGCGTTGTGCCAAATACATACATACCATTAGCGCTCGCAAACAAGGGCCCTATCTTGAGCTTAATACGGCAAATCTGGCGGGCCGCCACAAACGTAAAGTGCTAGGTTTATTTCTGGGTGAGGAAAGTGGTGGGGTGGCTAAGGCCGGTTGCCTGGAGCAGGCCGGTGGAGGTACGCTATTCATCGATGATGTAGCGGAGTTGGATGATGAGATGCAGGCGGCGTTGTTGGGTGCATTAACATCGTCCACTATTTATCGTGTGGATGGTGATGCCCCTATTGCCATTGATGTGCGCCTTATTACTGCGACGCGCTACAATTTACAGCAGGAGGTTCGTGCGAAACGTTTTCGGGAAGATTTGTTTCATTATTTGAATGGTTATCCGGTTGTTATCTCTCCCCTGCGCGTGCACAGCGAGGATGTGCCAGAACTGTTGCAGCATTATGTTAGCTTAATCACAAATAAAGAGCATTTGCGTTATCGAAATTTTTCGATGGCCGCTCAAAACAGATTACGTAACTATGAATGGCCCGGGAATGTGCTCGAACTTGAAAATATAGTACGACGATTATTGATGGCCGAAGGGGAGGTTACTATTGATCCATCTGAGGTGGATAAAATATTAGCGGATGCAGCTGTACAGACGCCTAGTGACAATACCGATGTAATGGCTGTGGCTCAATTTGAGTTACCACTTCGCCAGGCTCGTGAACAATTTGAAAAAGCTTATCTTGAATATCACCTTAAGCGAGAAGATGGCAGCGTGGGAAAAGTTGCGCGATTGGCCGGAATGGAGCGCACTCACCTTTATCGAAAATTACGAGCATTGGGAATTGAAACAAAAGGGAATTGAAGTAAAATAGCAAAACGAGCTATTGAATTGACTACGGAAAAGAGTATAGTGATCGCTCTACGAAGTAGGCGGTATAATCGAGCTGCTATTCACTGACAGATCAGGTAGGCTTTTTATTATATCGTTAGCGCAATGTTAGATAATTTGTGTTAGATCGTTTATGTTATCACCTATGCTTCACAGTGAGCTTTTGATAACGAATGTTTCGTAACTAAATGTTACATCGTTAATACTATATAGCTAATGTTGTATAACGAAATGTAACAAACAGTAATAGCAAGCAATAAACAGACTGTGTTCTCATGCGAAACATTTGGCTAAGTATCAAGTCAGACCTAAAGGCATATCAGCGTTGTTCTCAGCTACAATTGTCAGCGATAGTAAGGTTATGGGTATCCCACAGAACGGTTGTGATTATTCCCGACGGTATCGGTGTAACGGGCTGAGCTGATTTAATCATGTTTTATATTCCCTCCTGTCTCTAAAGGCTATACTCTTAGTTACCATGAAGATTATTGTATTGGGCGCAGGTCAAGTTGGTTCATCGGTAGCCGAAGTTTTAGCTAAAGAAGCTAACGACATTACCATCGTTGATACGGATGCTGAAAAATTGCAGGAGCTGCAGGATCGTTTGGATATTCGTACTGTACAGGGGCAGGCCGCGCACCCAGAGGTGTTGGGGCGAGCTGGCGGCGAAGATGCAGATATGATTATTGCTGTGACCAACCAAGACGAAATCAACATGGTGGCTTGCCAGGTTGCCTACACTTTATTCCATACCCCAACAAAAATAGCCCGTGTACGCGGCGTTGAGTTTTTGTCACATCCTCAGTTATTTACTCAGGAAGCCTTACCCATCGATGTGTTGATCAGTCCAGAGCAACTAGTGACTGAATATGTGCAACGGTTAATCGAATATCCGGGGGCATTGCAGGTGCTTGATTTTGCCGATGGCCGTGTGCAGCTGGTTGCCGTACGGGCTTATTACGGTGGGCCGCTGGTGGGGCATGAATTAAAAACCCTGCGAGAACACATGCCGGGTATTGATACACGGGTAGCCGCAATTTTCCGGCGTGGTACACCGATTATCCCCGAAGGGGATACGATCATTGAAGCAGATGATGAGGTGTTTTTTATTGCAGCCAAACGCCACATTCGTGTCGTGATGAAAGAGTTGAGACGCCTGGACCGGCCCTGTAAACGCATTATCATTGCCGGAGGGGGAAATATCGGGATGCGTTTGGCAAAAGCACTGGAGCTTAACTATCAGGTTAAACTCATTGATCACAATCCCCAGCGCTCTAAAGATATCTCAGAGCAATTGGAAAAGACCATCGTGTTGTTTGGTGATGCTGCCGATGAGGAGTTGTTGCTGGAGGAGAATATTGAGCATACCGATGTGTTTTGTGCGGTGACCAACGATGATGAAGCTAATATCTTATCTGCAATGCTCGCCAAGGGCTTGGGTGCTCGTAAGGTGATGGCGCTGATTAACCGCGCTGCTTATGTTGATTTGGTTCAAAGTGGTATTGTTGATATCGCGATATCACCACAGCAGGCAAGCATCGGCTCCTTATTGGCGCATGTGCGCAGAGGTGATGTTACCGCGGTGCATTCTTTAAGACGGGGGGCAGCAGAAGCCATTGAAGCCGTTGCGCATGGTGATGTTAATTCGTCCAAGGTGGTTGGTCGCGCTATCGAAGAGATAGCATTACCTAAAGGCACGACTATTGGTGCAATTGTGCGTGATAAAGAGGTTATTATTGCGCATCATGATACCGTTATCGAATCCGGTGATCATATTATCCTGTTTGTGGTGGATAAAAAACGCATTTCAGAAGTGGAGCGATTGTTTCAGGTTGGTATTACCTTTATTTAAAGAGAATACGGCAGAGAGTGCTAAAGATCGTTTTGGCGAGAGCTTTAACGAGAGCTTTAGACGAGAGCTTTAATGAAAATTTTAAAAAAAGCTCTTAACAAGCTTCACGGAAATTTAAAAAAACCTAACAAAATTAACGGCCGTATTAACGCGCTTATAAATAGCCATTAAAAACTATGCAACGTTCGGCGATTCAACGCATTATCGGTTTGCTGCTTATGATATTTAGCCTGACCTTGTTGCCTCCTGGGTTGGTGGGGGTTATCTATGGTGATGGTGAAATTCTACCGTTTTTGATGGCCTTTATAGTAACGCTTGTTGCAGGTGTTGTTATGTGGTTTCCCGTCAGGGATTTTCGAAAAGATTTACGCATTCGTGATGGCTTTATTGTTGTAGTAACATTTTGGTTGGTGCTGGGTATCTCAGGTTCCCTGCCTTTTTATTTTGCTGAACGCCCCTCGCTGTCACTGACCGATTCAGTATTCGAATCCATCTCCGGATTAACCACAACCGGGGCAACCGTCATTACCGGTATCGATGACCTGCCACATTCAATTTTGTACTATCGACAACAACTGCAATGGTTGGGAGGGATGGGGATTATTGTGCTAGCGGTGGCCATTTTACCCATGTTAGGTATTGGTGGGATGCAGTTATACCGGGCAGAAACCCCTGGCCCCATGAAGGACAATAAGCTGACGCCCCGTATCACTGAAACAGCCAAGGCTTTATGGTATATCTACTTGGGGTTAACCATTGCCTGTACCCTTGCTTATTGGCTGGCCGGGATGGATGGTTTTGATGCGCTGGCACATAGCTTTTCTACTGTCGCCATCGGTGGATTTTCCACTCATGATGCCAGTATCGGTTATTTTAATAGTACGATGATAGAAGTTGTGGCCGTGGTATTTATGTTGTTAGCGGGTATTAACTTTTCACTGCACTTTTTATCCTGGCGTTCCCTGAGTATTCGACCCTATTTGCGTGATCCTGAAGTCCGGACCTACTTTCTGGTGTTAGGTGTTGTGACGACGATTACCGTGGTTTATTTGTATGTTTCTGAAACCTTCGATAGCTTTGGCAGTGCTCTGCACCATGGTATCTTTCAGGCTGTTTCCATTGGCACCACCAGTGGATTTACCACCGCGGAGTATTATGCCTGGCCAGGATTTTTGCCAGTATTATTGCTATTTTCCAGTTTTATTGGTGGTTGTGCCGGGTCTACTGGCGGCGGGCTAAAGGTAATACGTTTCCTCATGTTGTTCAAACAGGGTATACGTGAAATTATGCGCTTGATTCATCCCAGCGCATTGATTTCAGTAAAAATTGGTAACAAACCTTTGCCGGAGCGCGTCATTAACGCCGTTTGGGGGTTTTTCTCGCTTTATGTCGCATCATTCGTATTGTTGATGCTAATGGTAATGTCCACTGGCGTGGATCACATTACATCATTTTCTGCCGTGGCCGCCTGCATGAATAATTTGGGGCCGGGGTTGGGCGCCGTGGGAGCGCATTATGCTGATATCAATGCGGCATCGAAATGGGTGCTGTGTTTTGCCATGTTATTAGGGCGTTTAGAAATTTTTACATTGCTAGTGCTATTTTCACCAGGATTCTGGCGGAAATAGTAACATCATAGCCTTGCGCCAGGGGGTTGTGGCGCTATGGATGAAACAGGGCGTAATAGCATTATCATCGCCCGACCAGTAGAAAGAGGGTCGTGAGCACCTAACCGTGATCAACACCACTGTCTTAGTGTTATCTGTCAATCGACGGTTCAGAACGTCAATTATCAGTAAGCCACTAACCATTAAATTAATGAGCATCAAATCAATAACCATCAAATCAATCGTGGTATTTACAATCAATGCAAGATAGTACGCGAATAAAATGGAACCAGCGTTATCAACGCGCTATCGATGGCAATCAACTGCCTGAGCCCGCTCAGGTGTTGACGCAATATGCATACTTATTACCTGAGCAGGGCTGTGCGCTGGATGTTGCTTGCGGTTTGGGTGGCAACGCGCTTTATTTGGCGCGGAGGATGTTGCAGGTTGATGCCTGGGATTTATCCGACGTAGCAATTGGGCAGCTCAGTCAGCGGATGAAGCGGGAAAAGCTCACGATAACCGCCCAAACCAGAGATATATTGCATCACCCACCTGAGCCAGAGCGCTACGATGTTATTGTTGTTAGTCGTTTTTTGGAGCGATCAATCATTACTGGCTTGATACAAGCGTTGAAACCTGCGGGATTGATTTTTTATCAGACCTTTATAAAAAATAAAGATCCCGGTGTGGGGCCGAATAACCCCAGGTATTTGTTAGCTGAGAATGAATTGCTCGTGTTATTTTCAAGCTTGCATATATTGGTTTATCACGACGAGGGAAAGGTTGGCGATTGCCGGCAGGGTTTGCGCAATGAGGCAGTGTTGATCGCCCAGAAACCGGGCGGCGTAGCGCCAAACATCCGCTAAACCGGTTTGGTTTTAGCGGATGTTAATGGATAGATAGATGTTAATAGATCGTTTGTGCATTATTGATTTCAACAGTACTTTTAACAGTAACGTTGAAAGTAATCACTACCGTTAATTGCCCGGCACCAACTAGTAGCACCAATTACTACTAGCTACAATGACTAGCTACAATGACTAGCTACAACTACGATGCTTTTGCCTGTGTGTCCCCCTGGATGGCTCTTTCAACCACCTCACGGGTAATGTCGGGTGACAGGTAGTTAATCAAGGTGTACACATAGTCCCGTAAATGTTTGCCACGATGCAGACAAATATAGGTGGTGCCGGATTCAAATAAATGACTGGCATCGACGACCTGCAGTTCCTTATCTTTTTCGTGGTCAATGGAGCTGCCAGCGACCAGGCCAACACCTAAGCCAAGTTTAACGTAGGTTTTGATGATGTCAGAGTCTTGCGCGGTTAATGAAATATTCGTCATCAGGCCTTTTTCATCAAATGCGGTGGTAATTGATGAGCGACTGACAAAAGCATAATCATATGTTACCAATGGGTAGGCGGCCAGTGATTCCAAGGTTAATGGATTGGCGTTTAGCAAAGGATGGTCAGGCAGGGTGATCGCGACCAGTTTCCACTTGCGGTAAGGTAGCATTATCAATTCGTCCGGTACGTTTTCCGGTGACGTGGTAATGGCCAGGTCAGCCGTGCGAGACAATACCATTTCGGTCAGTTGCTCGGGGTCTCCCTGGTGGATACGTAGCTGAATTCCAGGATACTGACTGGAAAACTTTTTAATGAGTGGAGGTAAGCTGTGGTGTGCGTGAGCATGTATCGTCGCAATGGAAAGGGTTCCACGGCTTTGATCATTGAGTTGCTCGCTGACCTGGTGAATGTTCTCAGCCTCACATAATATCCGTTCGGCCATTTCTATGATCGTGCGTCCCGATGGTGTAATGCTGACTAACCGTTTTCCGTGACGCTCAAAAATCTGCACATTCAGTTCTTCTTCGAGAAGACGGATCTGAGTGCTGATTCCCGATTGCGCCGTGTGTAGGCGTTCAGCTGCACTGGAGACATTTAGGCCTCGACGGGCCACTTCACATATATATCTTAGCTGCTGTAGTTTCATGGCATGTTATCTCGTCCGATGATTTCTGTCCTTTATCTTAGACGACGATTTTAATATTATCCAATAATATTTCACTTTTTCGGTAAATTACTGATTTTAACGGTATTAATTGTCTGAAATATAACCATTTTAAGTTTTAACCGCAATTAATGACGCGATTGAGTGATGTTGGTGCTGCGACTAATGTCTCACTTTACACATAAATAAGGTAGGTAAGTATCAAGATATTTGGCGCCCGGACGTATATAAAATAGACAGCTCCGTGATGGGTTCGCGGTGCGTTGAGATGTAGTGGGAGTAAAGTTTAGATGTATGTTCTGTGCCGTCATGTTAAAAAAATCGCGTTTGTAGCATCTTTTATGGTTACCTCAGTTGTGCACGCCAGTCATTATGATGATGGCTTAATGGCTTATGCATTGGCCGATTACGAGGTTGCCGCCAGACATTTTCAGCAAGCGGCATTGGATGGCGAAGTTGGGGCCAGTCATATGTTAATGCGCTTACACCAGGAAGGTAAAGGTGTTCCCAGCGATAAGGTTGAGGCGTTTAAATGGACAAAAAAATCGGCTGAAAACGGCATCGCGCCAGCGCAATTAGCGTTGGCGAATCGTTATTTCAGTGGCAATGGTATTGCAGCGGATGCCAAAAAAGCCTTTCAATGGTATCAAACCGCCGCGCAGCAAGGGCACCACGTTGCTTATTATAAGCTGGCCGGGTTTTATGAGTCAGGGTTGGTGGTTTCTGCTGATAAACAAGAGGCACAGCGATTGTATAATGTTGCTGCATCAGAGTATGACGTACATGCCCAGAAAGGCCATGCCGAATCGCAAAACACCCTGGCAACGATGTATGAACAGGGTAAAGGCGTAAAACCTAATATAACGCGCGCATTAGCCTGGTATCAAAAATCAGCGATGCAAAATTATGCAGAAGCTCAGTTTAATGTGGGTAGGTTGTTGGCCGGTGTGGATGGTATTGATCAGAATATAGAAGAAGCGGCTTATTGGTTTCATCACGCCGCAAACCAAGGGTTGGAAAAAGCCAAACAAGCATTGGCGGCGCTTAAGCAGGAGCATGGTACTCGTTTAGCTATGATGTAGTAGCAACAAGCTTCAATGAGTGTCTTTGTGAATAACAAAAAACGTGGGTTACCCGCGTTTTTTTGTTTTGCCTTCCTGGTCGCAACGGGGTGTTTAGTATAATTTTTTTTCACCAGGGGGGCGTGTTTTGAAACGTTTATAGGTCCAGTTGTACTGCGTAGGCAGTTGCCGAACACATTTTTCAATGCCGTTATTGAGCTGAATGGCGGCCTGCTCCAGGTTAGCGCTGGCAATATCCTCAGGCGCAGGCAGAAAGTGGATATGAAACCCATAGGGTTTTGGTAATCGTTCGGCATAGGTGAAAATGATGTCTGCGCCGGATGTTTTCGCCAGTCGAGGCAATAACGTCATAGTGCTGGCCTTGATGCCAAAAAAAGGCGCAAATACATTGCCCTCATTGCCAGGGTCCTGGTCGGGCAGGATGGCCGTTAATTCATTATTTCTTAGTGCTTTAAGCATAGTGCGTATGCCCTGGTTACTGGTAGGCGCTAGTGTGGTACCGAATCGGCGGCGTGCAGTATAAATAAATTCACCTAGTTTCGGAAACCGCGCTGGTTGGTAAAGGCAAGTCATCGGATAGCGCAGTGAGCAATAGGGACCAATTATTTCCCACGCACCTAAATGTGGGGCGGCTAATATGACGCCGTTGCCCTTTGATAAGGCTTGCGTTAGTAATTCTTCACCACTGACCTTTGGGATTAGTTTTGATAGCGTGTTTTCGTCCATTGTCCATAATGTGCCGCACTCCGTGATAGACTTGACCATTTCAACCCAGCTTTGTCGGGATAATCGTGCTTGGTGTTTTGGGGGTAATTCGGGGAAACAAAGGCCTATGTTGGTTTTTAAGGTGCGCTTGAGTTTACTGGGATATAGATAGCTGAGATAGGCCAGTGCGCTACCCAGCCCATAGGCTGCGCGCAACGGCAGTTTTGAAAAAAAAATAATCGTTAATCTGGCGAGTGTATCCCGCATGGCGTATCAATCTAAAAGCGTAAAGTGGAAGGTTTGTTGGTTAACTCTACCATTCACCGTAATGGAGCTGACAGTAAGGCGTTCTGTGTCGTCGGCCATTTTCTGTTTTTACGGGTAGTATTGGCAGGATAAGCTCTGGGCCGTTGGGTAAGCGTTTTCATTTCATTTCAACGTCAGAAGCACGCACATAATAATCCTGGTTAAGCAGGGGTCTCATGGTTGTCAGTAGGTTTTTAAATAAATTGCGATTGTTCTTTTCTTCTTCTGTCAGTAGTTCTTTCATATGCTGTCGCTGAGTTGGCATTTTGAAACACGCCGGACAGCTGTCCTTAACCAGGGGTAAATTGTTTTCTTTGGCATAAGAGGCCGTTTGTCGTTCGCGCACATAAATTAACGGCCTCACAATACGTAAATCCCCCGCGTCATTGGTGTAGTTTGCTTTCATTGTGCGCAACTGCCCGCCATGAAAGGCCGACAATAAAAAACTTTCCGCAAGATCGTCGAGGTGTTGGCCCAGCGCCAGTACATTGTAGCCCTCACGTCTTGCGGTGGCATACATAATGCCTCGCTTCATGCGCGAGCAAAAAGAGCAATAGGAGGTTTTACCCATATGTTCCACGGCGCGTTGCATGATTGGCTGGGATTGATAAAAAAACGTGACGCCCAGGGTTTTCATATAGTCTGTGAGATGCGAGGGATCATAACCATCCACTTGCGGGTCGATGGTGACGGCACCAATTTCAAACCCGATAGGTGCATGGCGTTTCAAGTGTAATAATATATGCAGTAGTGTTAATGAGTCTTTCCCACCGGAAACAGCGACGAGTACTTTATCGCCGCCCTTAATCATATGGTAGTCGGCAATGGCACGGCCGATAGGGCGCAATAGTGATTTAGGCGGTTTAATGGGGGTTGCTGAAATAGTTGTCGTCATAGTATTGGGTTTTAGTCATCTTCATATTTTTATCGATAACGGTTTTTATCGATAAGGGCGATACAGTTAGTCGGTAGTGCCGCGGGTCTGATTGTTATAATCAGTATCATCATAAGCCGCAAACACAAGTGTAACGCGGAAAGTGCGCAGATTGCTAATTTCTGTTTGTGATTTTGCGGGTATCTCTGTTGTATAACTAATTTCATTTATTTTTCAATTAATTATGTTTAAAATTTGACTAGCTTGACTACCGTGGTGCGTTAAGGGCGCGATTTGCTTTTACCATAACGTCTGGATAATGTGTTGGTAGGTGGGGTCTTAATGCCAACAAAAATAACATCGCTTTTTGCATCGAAAATAGTGCCGAAAGCCGGTGGGGAGAGTCGGGTAGCGCCTGGTTCTGATGGTGTGATTATATTCTGTCACGTGTCAGCTTATACGGGGAAATCAAATCTCGTAGACAATAACGTATTAAAACGCGTATTAAAAAAAGTGCATTAAAATCAAAGCTGTTTCAGGCTCAAAATATTGCCAGCGAGTGTTCCCTGGTCGAGGGCTCTTAGCCTGTTGGTCCGGGCGCAGGGATCGTTCTGCAGGGATAGTTATAACCATTGATAAACGTTGGAAATGATAGAAGGAAGATAATAAATGCCAGAAAGTAAAGTGCAGCCAATTATGCCAAAAGAAGCCTTTCAATTACTGCACGATTCCCCCAGTGCAACGTTAATTGATGTGCGCTCGGGTATGGAGTTTTTATTCGTGGGGCATCCGGTAGGTGCTATTCATGTACCATGGATTGACGAGCCAGACTGGACCGTTAATCCGGATTTCGTCAAGCATGTGCGCCAGGTGATGTTAGGGGGCTTGACGTGCACAACCGAAGGTTGTGCACCCGTCTTGCTAATTTGTCGGTCGGGAAAACGCTCATTAGAAGCCGGGGTCGAGTTAATAAAAGCAGGCTTCCCAGAAGTTCATAACATTCTGGAAGGCTTTGAAGGCGAGTTGGATGATGATCATCATCGTAGCTCTCAGGGCGGGTGGCGGTTTTGTGGTCTACCTTGGGAGCAGTGCTAGTAACGCTGTGATCAGGGCGCTTTGGGTATCGTATTTTGGTTTATACGCGGCTATCTTGGTAGTGGAACGCTTTGTTCATCCCTGTAAAAGCAGGGGTAAAGCGTGGTTAGTGGCAGTGAGGGTGGGGTCCGATTGACCAGCCAGAAGGGTAAAACAGCACTTATGGCGGGTTATCCATGATAGAATGGACGGCTTTTTAAAACATGTTGGTGGTCGGATGTTGGTGTGTGTTTATAACACATTGATCTTACGTTATATTTTAGTATTTCCAAGAAGGTAATAATATGGAGAACATAAAAAACCTGCTCAAACAACGGATTTTAGTCCTGGATGGCGCGATGGGGACCATGATTCAGGGGTATAAGCTGGATGAGCAAGGTTATCGTGGTCAACGGTTTGCTGACCATCCGTCAGACCTGAAGGGAAATAACGACCTTTTATCACTGACTCAGCCACAAATTATCAAAGAGATTCACACCGAATATCTCAATGCCGGTGCCGATATTCTTGAAACCAATACGTTTAATTCCACCTCCATTGCGCAAGCGGATTATCAGTTAGAGAGTATTGTATACGATCTTAATTTTGAATCAGCACGTTTGGCGCGGGAAGCCGCTGATGAAGTGGCAAAACAAAGTGGAAAGCCCCGGTTTGTGGCGGGCGTGCTCGGGCCGACCAATCGTACCGCTTCAATTTCGCCGGATGTCAACAATCCGGGGTATCGCAATGTTAACTTCGATACCCTAGTGCAATCCTACCAGGAAGCGATGCATGGTCTTGTTAAGGGGGGGGCCGACTTTTTACTGATTGAAACCATCTTTGATACCCTCAATGCCAAAGCCGCGGTATTTGCCGTGCAATCCTATTTTGAGCAACACAATGTTGAGTTGCCAATAATGATTTCCGGTACCATCACTGATGCCAGCGGCCGTACTTTATCCGGACAGGTGGTGGAAGCTTTCTGGAATTCGTTACGCCATGCCAATCCCATCAGCTTCGGTTTGAACTGTGCCCTGGGGGCAACGGAATTAAGAGAATATGTCGAAGAGCTTGCTTCGATTGCCACCACGTTTGTCAGCGCGCACCCCAATGCAGGATTGCCGAATGCCTTTGGTGAATACGATGAAACGCCAGAATCTATGGCGGGGCATATTCATGAATGGGCGCAAAGTGGCTTTTTGAATATTGTGGGTGGGTGTTGCGGCACAACGCCAGCTCACATCGAAGCCATCGCTGCCGCCGTTGAAGAGATTGCGCCGCGCAGCATACCAAACCGCGAGAAAAAGTGCCTGTTGAGTGGGCTTGAGGTCCTGAACATCGGCAAGGACACCTTGTTTGTTAATGCTGGTGAGCGCACCAATGTAACCGGTTCCGCACGGTTTAAAAAACTGATTCTTAACGAAGAGTTTGATGCCGCCCTCGAAGTCGCCAGCGAACAAGTGGAAAATGGCGCGCAAATTATTGACGTGAACATGGATGAAGCCATGCTCGATGGCGAGAATGCTATGGTGACATTTTTAAATCTGGTCGCCTCCGACCCCGATATATCACGGGTGCCGGTAATGATTGACTCATCAAAGTGGTCGATTATTGAAGCTGGCCTCAAATGTATTCAGGGCAAAGGGGTGGTTAACTCTATTAGCCTTAAAGAAGGCGAAGCGCCTTTTTTACACCAGGCCAATCTGTTACGAAAATATGGCGCCGCGGTAATTGTTATGGCGTTTGACGAGCAGGGTCAGGCGGATACCATGGCGCGTAAGGTGGAAATTTGTACCCGCAGTTATAAGTTGCTTACTGAAACCGCTGGCTATGCGCCGGAAGATATTATTTTTGACCCTAATATTTTCGCCGTTGCCACCGGTATTGATGAGCACAATAATTATGCCGTTGACTTTATCGAGGCCACGCGCACCATAAAACAAACCCTGCCCTATGCCAAAGTGTCCGGTGGTGTTTCTAATGTGTCGTTTTCTTTTCGTGGTAACAATCCGGTGCGTGAGGCGATTCACGCCGTATTTTTGTACCACGCGGTCAAGGCCGGTATGGATATGGGGATCGTCAATGCCGGGCAATTAACCGTTTATGAAGAAATTCCAATCGAACTGCGCGATGCCGTGGAAGACGTTATTCTTAATCGCCGCGCCGATGCCACTGACCGGTTGTTGACCATTGCAGAAAGCTTCAAAGGCGACGGCACCACCCAAAGCAAGGAAAAAGACCTGGCCTGGCGCGAAGAACCCGTTGAGAAACGTCTGGCACATGCGTTGGTAAAAGGGATCGATCAATATGTGGTGGAAGATACCGAAGAAGCGCGCCAGTCTGCTGATCGTCCCATCCATGTTATTGAAGGTCCATTAATGGACGGCATGAATATCGTTGGCGACTTATTTGGCGAAGGTAAAATGTTTTTACCGCAAGTGGTAAAAAGCGCGCGGGTAATGAAAAAAGCCGTGGCGCATTTAATACCTTATATCGAAGCTGAAAAAGACGGCGGTAGCCGCAGTAATGGCAAAGTGTTAATGGCCACTGTCAAAGGCGATGTGCACGATATCGGTAAAAATATCGTAGGTGTCGTGTTGCAGTGCAATAATTTTGAAGTCATTGACCTGGGTGTGATGGTGCCCGCCAATAAAATATTGGAAACCGCAAAGCAGGAAAATGTGGATGTTATTGGTCTGTCTGGATTAATCACTCCATCGTTGGAAGAAATGGCCCATCTTGCAAAAGAGATGCAGCGCCAGGGTTTTTCAATACCGCTGCTAATTGGCGGTGCAACCACATCGCGGGCGCATACCGCGGTAAAAATAGAGCCAAACTATCAGCATCCCACCGTATGGGTTAAAGATGCCTCCCGTGCGGTAGGTGTGGTGCAAAACCTGGTGAGTGAAGAACGTAAAGACGCATTTGTAAGTGGTATTAAAGCGGAATACATAACCGTGCGCGAAGCCTATGCCAGTAAACGCGCTAAAAATAAATGGCTTAGCTACAAGCAAGCCATCAGTAATAAATTTGCGGTTCAATGGCAGGACTATGTTCCGCCGGTGCCCAATAAGCTTGGCGTAAAGGTGTTTGATGATTACTCGCTGGAAGAAATCAGCCGCTATATCGATTGGACACCGTTTTTCCATGCCTGGGAAATCAAAGGCAGTTACCCTAAAGTGCTTGATGATGGGCACAAAGGCGAAGAGGCCAAAAAACTTTTCGATGATGCGCAGACCATGTTGCAACAGCTCATTCGTCAAAAGTGGCTGAAAGCCCGCGCCGTTATTGGTTTATTTGCCGCTAATAGCGTTAACGACGATGATATCGAAGTGTACCAGGATGAAAAACGTGAAAAAGTTCGCATGACCCTGCATCATTTACGTCAGCAACAGCAAAAAGCCGATAGTAAACCAAATTATGCTTTGGCGGATTTTGTTGCCCCTAAATCGACCCAATTAAAAGACTACATTGGGGGCTTTGCCGTTACGGCTGGTATTGGCATAGATGAGCACGTTAAGAAATTTGAGCAACAGCATGACGACTATAATGCCATTATGTTAAAAGCATTGGCTGATCGGCTGGCTGAGGCCTTTGCCGAATTGATGCATGAGAAGGTGCGGAAGCACGACTGGGGTTATGTGGCCAACGAAAAAATGGACAATAAAGCCTTGATTTATGAGGAATATTCGGGTATTCGGCCAGCGCCGGGTTATCCCGCCTGTCCCGATCACACCGAAAAAGCATTATTGTGGAAATTGCTGGATGCTGAAAACAATTGTGGTATAACATTAACGGATAGTTTTGCCATGTTTCCTACCGCATCGGTGTCCGGGTTTTATTTTTCCCACCCTGATTCACGTTACTTTGCAGTGGGAAAAATCAACCGTGATCAGCTAGAGGCCTATGCAAAACGCAAAAACATGAGCATTGAGGATGCTGAGCGCTGGTTAGCGCCCAACCTGGGGTATGATACCTGAGTCAGCCGCAATAGTGTTTGGCAGATATCGCTGATGGCTAATCGTTCGTGGCTTATACGTTAATTGATGTTTATTAAGTGAAGAAGAACAATGCAGAGCACAACTGAAGATTTACGCATAAAAGAAGTACGTGAAGTCGTTTCTCCGGAAGAGCTTCATAACCTATGCCCGATTACGGACGATGCGGCAAAGACTGTTTCCAAAGGACGCCAGGAAGTTCATGATATTCTCCATAACCGGGATGATCGCCTGGTGGTCGTGGTTGGCCCTTGCTCTATACACGACCCTTTCGCGGCTATGGAGTATGCGCAGCAACTCAAAGCGGCGCGCGCTCAATTGTCAGACCAGTTAATGATTGTGATGCGTGTTTATTTTGAAAAACCACGCACCACCGTGGGCTGGAAAGGGTTAATCAATGATCCAAATTTGGATGATAGTTATGAAATAAATAAAGGCTTGCACCTGGCGCGGAAATTATTGGTTGACATCAATGACCTTGGTGTTCCCTCCGGCACAGAGTTTCTCGACCTGATTACCCCTCAATACGTTGCAGACTTGGTTAGCTGGGGCGCAATTGGGGCGCGCACCACCGAAAGTCAGGTACACCGGGAACTGGCTTCGGGGCTGTCCTGCCCGGTCGGTTTTAAAAATGGTACTGATGGCACCTTAAAAATTGCCATAGATGCCGTGCGTGCCGCTGCTCGACCCCATTGTTTTCTATCAATGACTAAATCAGGTCACTCCGCGATTTTTTCAACTACGGGTAATGAAGACAGCCACATCATTCTGAGGGGCGGTAAAAAGCCCAACTACAATGCAGAAAATGTCGATGCTGCAGCGAAGGCGCTGAAGGCCGCGAATCTTGAACAAAAGCTCATGGTTGACTTTAGCCATGCTAACAGCCGCAAAGAGTATCAGCGTCAAATCGAAGTGGGTAATGACGTGGCGAAACAGATAGCCCAGGGCGATCAGCGTATTATGGGCGTTATGATCGAAAGTCATTTAAAAGAAGGCAAACAGGACATTGGCTTGGGGGGCGATATTGTTTATGGTCAAAGTATTACGGATGCCTGCATAAGCTGGAAGCAAACCTTGCCCTTACTGAACATATTGGCCGATGCCGTGCAGCAAAGGCGCGGCTAACTGAGCTTGTTATTTTTTGCCTGTAGCCATGCGGATTAACGGTGAAAATACAGGTGAAACAGACAGCTATTGCTCGTCGACGTTCAAAGTACGCTGGAGATTGATATGGAATATGGGATCTGGACAAAGATTGGTCTTGCGGCAATCGCCTTGGTTATTCTGGTGCTCTGGGCGCCGGGGCTAAAAAAAGCACTACAGCAAAGCCAGGAAGCCGAAAAAGACTGGAAAGGTATTTTAATACCCATTGGTGTGGTGGTGTTGTTTGTCATACTACTGGTGGCAATGGTTCGATAGATAGTGGTTTTGCTGGTATATACCACAAGTCTTGACGTTTTTATGGTAAGACCATAAGAATACCATAACTGCACCACCTCACAACTACTCCACCCCTCAATGCCGACGTTGCCGCAAAAAAGACTTTAATATGCGCGCAGTATGTGACTTGGAGGTTTGTTTGCAAATGTCCTCCGGTGTGCCTTTTACCACCAGACGGCCGCCATCATCACCACCTTCTGGGCCAAGGTCTAGCACCCAATCGGCTTCAGCAATCACATCCAGATTATGCTCAATAACAACAACGGTGTTACCTGCATCCACGAGTTTGTGTAATACCTGAATCAGTTTGTCAACGTCCGCCATGTGTAGCCCGATGGTGGGTTCATCGAGGATATAAAGCGTGTGAGCAGGTGTTATCCGCTTGGCCCTTGAACCGGACTCCAGTGGTAATGGCGTCCGTGATTTTGCCAACTCAGTAACCAGCTTAATACGTTGGGCTTCGCCACCGCTTAAGGTTGGGCTTTGCTGCCCCAGGGTTAAGTACCCCAGGCCAACATCCTGCATCAGTTTTAAGGCGTGATTGATTTTGGTATGTACCGAAAAGTAATCCACCGCCGCATCAATGCTCATAGCCAATACATCGCCGATACTTTTATTGTTATAAAGCACCGTTAAAGTTTCTGGGTTAAAGCGGGCACCATCACACACATCACAGGCCACTTTAACATCGGGTAAAAAACTCATTTCGATTTTCTTAAAACCCTGGCCATCACAACCATCGCACCGACCACCCTTTACGTTAAAGGAAAAGCGACTGGGGCTATAGCCGCGAATGCGTGCCTCAGGCACATTGGCGAACAATTTACGAATATCATCCCAGAAGCCAATATAGGTTGCAGGGCAGGAGCGAGGCGTTTTGCCTATGGGGGTTTGGTCGACTTCCAATAGGCGATCAATGGATTCCCAATTAAGTATTTCCCGGCACCCCATAAGCGTATTGCCAGCATCGCCTTTTTTTTGCTTACGTTGTATGGTGTTACGTTTTTTGCTTGGCTTTCTGTTCGTTTTTTTGTTAAGCAACTGTCGTAAATTTTGGTGTAATATCTGCCGGATTAAGGTGCTTTTGCCGCTGCCACTCACGCCACTGACACACATCAAACGATGCAACGGTAGTTTGACATTTAGCTTCTTCAGGTTATTAAGGTACGCCCCTTTTATCTCCAGATTTAAGGACTGATTGCGCCCACTCAGTACCGTGTTACGGCGTTCCATCATTGGATGTTTGAGGGGGTTCGCCATATAACGGCCAGTGACCGAGTTTTTATTGCGTAGTAGTTGTTTAAACGTGCCCTTGGCCACTACTTTGCCACCGTTAACACCAGCGCCGGGGCCGAGGTCAATAACATGGTCGGCACGGCTAATCGTGTCTTCGTCATGTTCGACCACTACCACGGTATTGCCTTTGCGTTGCAGGTTTACCAGGGTATTTAATAACAGCTTATTGTCTCTGGGGTGCAGGCCAATGGTTGGCTCATCCAAAATATAACAAACCCCCTGCAGGTTGGAGCCTAACTGTGAGGCCAGGCGTATACGCTGTGCTTCGCCACCGCTTAAACTGGGGGCGGAGCGGTCCAATGACAAATAAGATAAACCCACTTGATTTAAAAATGCCAATCGTGATCGCAGCTCCGACAGAATATCCCGCGCAATTTCCGCGTCCCGGCCTTTCAGGCTTAATTGTCGAACGGCCTTTTCCACCTGCACCACCGGCATGGCTGTGTAATCAGCAATGCTGCATTTTTTGAAGCGCACGGCCAAGGCTTCGGGTCGCAATCGTTTGCCGTTGCAGTGTTTACAGGTTATTTCCTTATCTTCAACGTCATCGTTCCACAAACCCTCCTCACCGGTTTGTTCCGCATCGAAACCCGCCAGTTGCTGGCCAGTGCCAAAACAATGATCGCACCAGCCATGTTTGGAGTTAAACGAAAACAAACGTGGGTCCAGTGCATCAAAGCTTCGGGCGCACCCGGGGCAGGCGCGTTCTGTCGAAAAAGTGACTACTTTTGGCTTGCGCCGGGTGTCACTTAATGCGTATAGCTGCATCACGTTTTTACCGTAATCCAATGCTTGCGCAATGGCGTGGCGTAGTTCTTTTTCGTTTTTAGGGCTTACCAGTATTTCGGCTACCGGTAGTTCAATATTGTGTTCCTTAAAGCGGTCCAGGCGTGGCCAGTTATCCGTTGGTAAATAAGTGCCGTCTACCCGTAACTGGGTATACCCCTTGTTCAAGGCCCACTTGGCCAAATCCGTATAATAACCTTTACGTGCTACCACTAACGGCGCTAATAATTGCACGCGCTTATTGCGATAATCACGTACCATTGTGGCCAGGATCGCATCAATGGTTTGTGGTTCAATGGCAATATCACAATCCGGACAATATTGTTGACCGAGCTTTACAAACAATAAGCGCAAAAAATGATAAATTTCCGTCATCGTGGCTACGGTACTTTTACGTCCGCCGCGACTGGTGCGTTGTTCAATGGCCACCGTTGGGGGAATACCAAAAATGGCATCCACATCGGGGCGTGATGACGGCTGCACAAACTGCCGGGCATAAGCATTTAGCGATTCCAGATAACGCCGTTGGCCTTCGGCAAACAAAATGTCAAACGCCACGGTACTTTTACCACTACCACTAATGCCCGTAATAACCGTAAATTGATTCAGCGGAATATCAACATCCACATTTTGTAAATTGTGTTCACGAGCATGGTGGATCTGAATAGTGTCTCGCTGGTTAGGTGCGGGTTTGGATTGTAGTGCCAAAATAGAGTTGGCCGCCACCGAGTTTGGTTTGTTGTTATTGCGCTTGGCCGCGGATTTATCCAATAAACGTTGCGTCGATTTAAGATAATCCTTGAGTGCCTTACCGGTATGGCTGTGTTTACAGTTGACTAAATCACTGGTAGTACCGGTAAATACTATCTCTCCACCGGCATTGCCACCTTCCGGCCCCAAATCAATCACCCAGTCGGCTTGTTTGATGACATCCAGATTGTGTTCAATCACAATAATGGAATCGCCTTGTTGCAACAACTGTTCAAACGCTCCCAGTAACTTCGCAATGTCTTCAAAGTGCAAACCGGTAGTGGGTTCGTCAAACAAAAATAAATTATTTTCGCTATTGCGTTTGTTTTTACTGGCTTTGGCCAAATGACCCGCCAGTTTCAGGCGCTGTGCCTCTCCACCGCTTAAGGTTGGAACGGGTTGCCCCAGTTTTAAATAGCTCAAACCCACATCGACTAAAGGTTGTAGTGCGGCTACAATGCTATTGTTATCCCCAAAAAAAGTCAGCGCCTCGGTTGCCGTCATGTCCAATACATTGGCAATAGACTGCGCTCGCCCGGTGTGATTAGTGGGTAACAGTTTTACTTCCAGTGTTTCAGCGCGAAAACGCTTGCCGTCACAATCGGCGCAACGGATATAAATATCACTGAGAAATTGCATCTCAACATGTTCAAATCCATTGCCACCACAGCTTGGGCAGCGGCCGGTGCCGGAATTAAAGCTAAAGGTGCCAGCAGTGTAACCTCGTTCTTTTGCCAGGGGTTCATCGGCAAACATTTTTCGAATGGTATCAAGCGCGCCCACATAACTGGCGGGATTGGAGCGCGTGGTTTTTCCAATAGGGGATTGATCAACAAACACCACGTCATTAATGGCCTGGTGCCCATTGATGCGGTCATGGGGGCCAGCCAGTTCTTTGGGCTTGCCCTTGAGTTTGCATAAGGCGTTAAACAGCACATTTTGTATTAAGGTGGATTTACCCGACCCGCTGACGCCAGTGACGCACACCAGCTTGGATAAGGGAATACCGACGTTAACGTGTTTCAGGTTGTGCGCTTGCGCGCCAATGATGTCAAGCTGTGCAACCGCATTGCCCGTCGCCCGTGCTGCGAAGCTATGCGAAGCAGCAATAACTTTTTGCCCGGTCAAATATTGCGCCGTTAATGATCGCTTGGCATTAACCAGCTCCAGTGGTGAACCATAAAACACCTTTTTACCGCCTTTTTCGCCAGGCCCAGGTCCAAGGTCCAAAATGCGATCTGCCGCTAACATAACCTGCGGGTCGTGCTCCACTACCAGCAACGAGTTTCCCGCGTCCCGTAAGCGGTGCAACACGGTTACCATGCGTTGCATATCGCGGGGATGCAGGCCAATACTGGGTTCATCCAATACAAACAGGGTATTCACTAACGAGGTACCCAGTGCCGTGGTTAAATTAATGCGCTGCACTTCGCCGCCACTTAAGGTGCGCGATTGACGATCCAGGGTAAGATAACCCAGGCCCACTTCAACAAGATAATTTAAGCGCCCCCGAATTTCATGCAGCAGTAATTCGGTTGCTTCATCCAGCGGTTTTGGTAAATGCAGTTGTTGAAAAAAATGTTGGCACTGCGATAAGGGTAGTAGCATAACATCATGCAAGGTTAAGCCCGGTAGCGCCGAAAACTGCTGTTGGGATAGGCTTAGTTGCCGAACTCGAAAGCGTTTCTCGCCGGGCAATACCGCGTTGGCATCTGCCATATTTCCCAGGCGCCACAACAAGGAATCAGGTTTTAAACGTGCGCCCTGGCAATCTTCACAAGGGTTATACGCGCGGTATTTCGACAACAATACCCGAATGTGCATTTTATAGCTTTTGCTTTCCAGCCAGTCAAAAAACCGTTGCACGCCATACCACAAACCATCTTCCCATTGCCCTTCGCCTTGTAATACCCACTTTTGTTGTTTTTTGGTTAATTTTCGCCACGGCACATCCGTAGGGATGCCGCGTTCATGGGCAAAGCGCATTAAATCCCCCTGGCATTCCAGGTAACTTTGGGTTTGCCAGGGGCGCACTGCGCCGTCGGCCAGGGTTTTGGTTTCGTCTGGTACCACCAAATCATAATCAATACCAATGGTGCGCCCAAAACCACGGCAGGTTTCACAAGCCCCCATCGGCGAATTAAAGGAAAAGCTATTTGGGATCGGGGTCGTGTAATGAATATCACACGTGGCGCAATGTAAATCAGACGAAAACTTAAAGGTCTGCTTGTCGTTTCGATTTTCGTCCAAGGTGACAACATTAACGTGCCCGCGCCCAACAGTTAACGCAACTTCAAGCGCCTCAATAATGCGATCACGTCTGTCGGGTGTAATACGGACCCGGTCCTGAATAACCTGCAGCACATTGTTGCGCTTGGCATGAATATGTACATACCCTTGTTTTTCCAGTAAGGCCTTAACTTCCGGTTCGGAAAAATTCGTTGGAATACTAATGGGGAAGGTAATCAATGCCCGTGTGTGTTCGCCGGCATCCCGGGCAATCAATGCCTTAAAAATCATTTGCGGTGTATCTCGGTGCACCGGTTCGCCACACCCCCGGCAATACAAATGAGCGGTGCGGGCAAACAATAGTTTAAGATGATCATTCAGTTCTGTCATGGTGCCCACGGTAGAGCGGGAGGTGCGCACCGGGTTGGTCTGGTCGATGGCAATGGCCGGAGGGATGCCCTCAATACTATCTACTTTGGGTTTATCCATGCGGTCTAAAAACTGCCGCGCGTAAGGTGAAAATGTTTCCACGTAACGCCGTTGGCCTTCGGCATACACCGTATCAAAGGCCAGGGACGACTTGCCCGAACCACTCACCCCGGTTACAACAATTAACTCATTGAGCGGCAGGTTAAGGCTAAGGTTATTTAAATTGTTTTGATGGGCATTTTTTAGCTTGATATATTGTTTTTTAGACATTTAAATATGGGCTCTTAAAATATTCTAATTTCACAGTGTAAAACTTGAGTCTGACCATGATGATTTATGATAAATCATTATTTCGATAATAGCGTATCAATATCGTGATATTACCCCTGTATTTAAGGTTGTTTGGTCACTCAGTAGCAAAACCCTCCTCCCACCACCACACGCACACAAACGACCGGCTATTTCTGTCATTACGAATGTAGTGAAGCAATCTCGTCATGCGGCCACCTTCTTTAATATTGCATTGATTAAAATCGCCAGGAAAGCACGCAATAAAGCACTAATCACGGCGGAATAATCATGTATTGATCTAGTGGTTCTGATTTGGTCAATCGTCAAGTTGGTCCAATGGACTTAAAACGGTAATACCTGGTTTATTGAGTACGTGGGTGTAGATCATTGTAGTGGAAACGTCTGCATGGCCCAGTAACTCCTGCACAGTGCGTATATCATATCCAGCCTCCAGTAAATGCGTTGCAAAAGAGTGGCGTAATGCATGGCAATTGATCTTTTTCACCAGGCCGGCCTTATTAGCCGCACGCTTAATTTTTCGTTGCAAAAAGGACTCATGAATATGGTGGCGTCGTATTTTGTTGGCGCGTGGGTCAGGGGACAACTTTGATGAAGGGAATACATATTGCCAGCCTTTCTCTTTGGCTGCGTTTGGGTATTTTCTTTCCAGCGCACTGGGTAAATAGACTTCGCCAAACCCTTCTGTGATATCGTTCTGATGCAAGTTTAAAGTATAAGTGATTTGATTGTTGAGTGGTTTCACTAACTTCCGTGGTAAGGGAACCACCCTATCTTTATTTCCTTTAGCGTTTCGTATTATAATTTGGTGGTAACTGAAATCGATATCGAATATTCGTAGTCGGATGCATTCCATTAAACGTAGCCCGCAGCCGTATAAAATATTAGCCATCAGGCGCGGTGTCTCCTCATCAATTGTCGCTAGCAAACGTTTTATTTCCTGTTTAGACAGCACAACAGGGAGACGTCGAGGTTTTTTTGAATGCGTAAAGTGGCTGAATTCCCCTAGCTCAACATCTAATACCTGTTTATAAAAAAAAACCAAGGCGCATAACGCCTGGCTTTGGGTACTGCTCGCGACATTACGTTTGACCACGAGGTATTCCAAAAAAGCGGCAACCGCTTCACCGCCAAGTGTTGCCGGGTCGCGCATGGCATGAAACACGATATACCGTGCTACCCATGGTTCATAGGCGTGTTCAGTGCGTATGGAGTATTGTTTAACGCGAATTTTTGTGATCAGTTTATCAAAGTAAACAGGGTATTTTAAACGTACCGTTTGGACTATGCAGTTCTCCAACGTTGGTGGGCGACCAGGCTTAGTCGAAGCGATAGTGTTTGAGCCAATTTGTGAATAGTCGCGTGCGACTGTGGCATGGGTGTTGGGTAATGATGTTGCCGATTCCTTCCAATACTCCCAAGGGAATTTATCTGACCATGGAGAACAAATAACATCCACAAACAATATTTTTAACGCATCAACGGCTTGTTTAAACTGCCAATCATCTATTCTGTTGTTGCGGCCTAAATCCTGGAGGTATTCTTCCATTTCTTTGTCGGTATGTTGCGCTAGTCTTAATGAAGAATGAGTCTTAATATATACCTCCACTTGTTTTACATACCATCGAGCCGCGTTGGCAGATACACCGTAACATTTTGTTTTATCGATATAATTGTCCCAAAATCGTTGCGTTGAATCTATTCGCATCCACTGACCTTGTCGGTTGTAAATCAACTGGAGGGTAAATTTAGAATAGTGCTATTATGAGCAGTACTCTGGGTTCTGTCAAAAAAGATTTATCCTGCAGCAAAATAAACCCGAAAAAGACGGCAGCCGTATAAATGGATAACGTAACGGGGTATTACGATAGCTGGTATTGCTTGTTATTTGCGCATAATGAGTGGGATTACAAGATAGCCCTGGTTTGTAATGGAGATGATATTGAGTGCTTCAACTTGGGCGTCAAAGGCAGGTAATCATCTGTTTACATTAATAATTCGTGTGTAACCAGGTGCAAGCACCGACAATATTTAGCGGCTTTGGCCTTAACGGCAGAATTGCTTTAACCCCCAGGCCAAGTACTGCTATTATTAATGTGTTTGATCCTTTTATAAAAAGATTTAGACTGCAGGTAAATAAACCTGAAAAAGACGGCAGCCGTCTAAACCACTGTTAGCACATCACCTTATTGAGCATGCGTGCCATACAACAGAAGCCATGCAATTTGAAAGTCACTAAATGTTTTACCGGTCCAGGTCAGTGCCTTGATGGTGGATTCTTGAAAGAAGATATTAAAAGCAAAGTGAATCGACCTCGTTGATAGCGTTTAG